>OIZB01000118.1_pt1 | contig 78952 bp, 77 predicted proteins | sample 1588401 | NCBI WGS metagenome assembly OIZB01 (sample SAMN03283270) | human gut metagenome | biome: human-associated habitat; material: feces | host: Homo sapiens | place: USA | collected 2013
CACACTCCTATCCAAAGATACTGAATACGCTTCTGATTTACAAACTTACGGATGGTAACCAATTCCTCCTCGGTGTATTCTTCCAGACAGGCGGAGGCTTTGGCAAAGTAGTCCGCATCCAGCTTTTGATGATAGGCAAAAGCTGCGGCGCCGTCTTCGGTCAGTGCGATTCGATTTCTCGCTGGTTAGCAGAAGAACGGGTTTTGGTGACCAGTCCGATATTGCGCAATCGGTCTACCTGCAAAGAAACAGTTGGAAAGCAGGCACCGGTCGCTTCGGCAAGATAGCGCAGGTTACACTTGGGGTTGCGTCCGATGTGGCAAATCAAATGGATTTGATCGGAGCGCAGCTTTTGTGGTGTACCGTAGTTGCGGTAATCCTTGACATACTGGGAAAGCTTTTGATTATACATAGTAACTAAACCTAAGATTTTGGAAACAGACTCCTTTTTTTTCCAAGACGACCCCCTCCTTACAAAACGGCAGAAATGACTGCTCTGACAGAAGAATCATTAGATTCTCTTCTGTTAAATCAAGGATATATGATTAGTAAACGAATGTCAAGATGACGATATATCTAAAAATTAAGGGTCAAAAATTTATTTATGCAAAAATAAGTGCTGTTTATCAGAGAAAATATCCAAAGCAATAAAGAAAACACTTTATTTTGTACAGAAAGATGGCAGTTTGCTATATAAATTGCATAAAAATATTTAATAAAATAAGAAAAAGATATTCATTAACAACAATAAATTGAAGGAAGGACAAAATAAAAAAGAGGCTTGCAAACGTAGAAATAAGACCGTAAGATTTGTTGGGGCAAGATTTGAATTTTAATATTAACAAAATATAGAGGACTGATTGGAAGACGACTCACACAGCTGTTGGGAAGCACGAAGGACATTCGGAAGAGATGCCCTTAAAATCAACAGAATATCTTGAATGGTTTTGTCGCGGTCGCGACCTTTCGAGTCGTGGAACCAGCTGATGAGGATACCGCTGAGCGCCTCTGTATAAAACTCGCACAAAAACTGTTTAAATTCCGCATCTGCGTGGATGTTTTCCTGCTGCTCGATGCCCTCAATCAAGGTGGAAAGGATACCGATGAAGTCAGCGTATAAGAACCGCTTCATCCCCTCCCTGCCCAGCGAATCGTAGGCACAGTTGAGGATGTGCTGGTTTTCCTCCACATAATCCATGACAAAGGTGATGACCTCCTGGTAGTCCACCAGAAGATCGTACTGTTTGACTACCTCGATGGCTTCCTCCTCCAGGGTCCACTTCAGCAGGTCATAGATGTCTTCAAAATGATAATAGAAGGTTTTGCGATTGACATTACAATCGGAAATCAGTTGGCTGACGGTGATTTTGGAAAGTGGCTTTTGCTTCATAAATTTTTTTAGAGAAGCAGCCAGGGCTTTTTTGGTGTTGAGCGTTTTTTGATCTTGTTTCATAACTTTTTCCTCCACAAGAATATTATACAGGACTGTGCAGTAAGGGCAAGGGGAAAGTTGCCGAGGACAGACCAACAAATTGCCCCAAGTGTCCAAAATTCCACAAAACGGACGATTTGACCATAGTTTTATGGTCAGGTGGGGGATAAAATACTGGATAGAACAAAACCAAAAGGAGGAAAAAAAGATGATCATCTGCGTAGGAAGAGAATTTGGAAGTGGCGGACATGAGATTGCAAAACGTTTGGCACAAAATTTGCAGATTGATTTTTGGGACAAGGAATTGCTGGATCGGGCAATCGAACAAAGCAGCCTGCCGGCAGAAAAACTGGCAGCGGTGGATGAAAAGAAGGCAAATCCCTGGCTGCACCGTGTCTGGTACGACCAGAACGACAAGGAGTTGCGCGGAAAACCAGCCAACGAAATCCTGTTCATCCTGCAAAGCAGATTGATTTTGGAACAGGCGCAAAAGAGCAGCTGCATTTTTGTCGGAAGGTGTGCAGACGAGGTGCTGCGCAAGAATCATGTGGAACACATCAGCTTGTTTGTAGCAGCGCCATTTGAAAAAAGGGTCGAAAGAAAATGTGCCCTGACCGGCATGGATGCCAAAGCGATGAGTTCGCTGATTAAAAAGACCGATGCACAGCGCAGAGATTATTACAACCATCACACCGGACGCAGCTGGGGAAGCATCAGCAACTATGATGTTTGTATCAACAGCGCTTCCCTTGGAATCGACCGGACGGCGCTGGCGCTGACAGAATTTTGCCGCAAGCTGAATGGGTAACCGTTTGGAAAAGAAGTGGGAAAGACAGGAAAGAAGTGGAAGGGAATGCCCGAATATCTGTATGATGTCGCGCTGTCCACCCCGTTGGGAATCCGACGCGGAACGATGAAAATGCATATCAGTGGGGAGCAGGCAGACGGATGGCTGCGTCTGTTGGGACATCAGGAGCCGTTTTACGGCAGGGTGATGAGCGACGGGAGTTGTGACCTGTATGGAAAAATCATCACCTTTATGAGGACGATCGAGTATACAGCGCAAGGAAGCGTGAACAGCAATCAGCTGCACCTGGAGCTGCAAAGTAAACAGAACCATTTTGCACTCAACGGGACCGGACGTCCTCTGAGAGAGGAGAACACGCAATGAGAAAATTTTACGAGTGGATCGTTGAGCATACCAAGACAGTGCTGACCGCATTTCTGGTGTTGACCGTACTGAGTATTTTTATGAAGGATTTGGTAGCGGTCGATTATGACATCAACGATTACCTGCCGGAGGATGCGCCCTCCACCGTTGCACTGGATGTGATGGAGGAAGAGTTTGAAGGTGGGATTCCAAACGCCAGGGTGATGATCAACGACCTGACGATACCGCAGGCGTTGGAGTATAAAGAAAAACTCAAACAGGTAGATGGTGTGAGCGAGGTGACCTGGTTGGATGATGCGGCGGATATTCATGTGCCGCTGAATACCATCGACCGGGATACCTTGGAGACCTATTACAAGGACAATGCAGCGCTGTTTACCGTGACGATTGATGAAAACAAGAGGATTCAGGCAGTAGAAGATATTCGCGCACTGATAGGAGAAGACAATGCGATGACCGGCAGCGCGGTTTCCACCGCAGTTGCAACCACCAGCACCGTTAAAGAGGTTATGATGATTTCCGCTTTCGCCGTGCTGTTTGTTCTGATTGTTCTCTTGATTACCACCCCGTCCTGGATTGAGCCGCTGATTGTACTGGGCGGACTGGGGGTAGCAATCGCCATCAACAGCGGCACCAACCTGATTTTCGGAAGGATTTCCTTTGTTACCAATGCAGCAGGCAATATCCTCCAGCTGGCGGTTTCTCTGGATTATTCGGTCTTTTTGATTCACCGCTTTGAGGAGTGCAGACTGGAAAACCCGGATGCAAAATCGGCAATGGTGGATGCCCTGATGAAATCCACTACATCCATCCTTTCCAGTGGTTTGACCACCGTTATCGGATTTTTGGCGTTGGTGCTGATGCAGTTCCGCATCGGACCTGACCTTGGACTGGCACTGGCAAAGGGCGTTGCACTGAGCTTGATCACCGTCTTTGTCTTTATGCCGGATTTGATTCTGGTGACCTACCGTCTGTTGGATAAAACCCGCCATCGCGAGCTGGTTCCCTCCTGTCGTGGCTTGGGCAAGCTGGTGCGCCGGTTGATGATTCCAATGGTCTGTGTATTTTTGGTAATCTTTATTCCGGCTTACCTGGCATCCAACCAAAACGATTACTACTACGGAGCCAGCCACATCTTTGGTGTGCAGACACAGCTGGGTGCAGATACTGCCGAAATCGAGGAGGTATTTGGGCAGAACGACACCTATGTGCTGATGGTTCCGAACAACAGCACCGCAACCGAAAAGGAGCTTTCGGACAGTCTGCACGAGCTGCCGCAGGTGACCAGCATCATCTCCTATGTGGATGCAGCCGGAGCTGAGATTCCGTTGGAATATCTGGATGCGGATACCCTTGCAAAGCTTCGTTCGCCCAATTACAGCCGCATGGTCATCTCGCTGGACACCGACTATGAAGGCAAACAGACCTTCCAGCTGGTGGAACAGATTCGTTCGATTGCAGACAGCTACTACCCGGGCAGCTACTATCTGGCAGGCGAAGGCGTCAGCACCTACGATTTGATGGATACCATCACCGACGATATGCTCAAGGTCAATGCCTTGGCAATCGGCGCCGTATTCCTGGTGCTGCTCATGCTGATGAAGTCGATCTCCCTGCCGGTCATCCTGGTGCTGAGCATCGAGACCGCCATCTGGCTGAACTTGGCGGTTCCATATTTCCAGGGAAATACTGTCTTCTATATTTCCTACCTCATCATCAGCTCGGTTCAGCTGGGTGCAACGGTCGACTACGCGATTCTGCTGACCGACCGGTACCGCGAGTGCAGACAGACGATGGACAAAAAAGAGTCGATTGTGGAAACCATCTCGGCAGTCACCGTTTCCATCCTGACATCGGGCAGCGTTATGACAGTGGTCGGCTTCCTGATGGGTTACATCTCTACCCACGGGCTGTTGGCTCAACTGGGTAAATTCTTAGGAATCGGCACCATCTTCTCGATGCTGATTGTCCTGTTTGTCCTCCCGGGTATGCTGTACCTGCTGGACAGAATCTTTATTGGAAGAAAAGCTCACCACCATCAAAACAAGAAAAAGAAGAATCAGAAAGAAAAACAGGAGGTAGCAGTACAATGAGAAATCTCTCGAAGAAAGCGCTGGCGGTGATGCTGGCAGCCAGTATGCTGCTGTCGGCTCCGATGACCGCTTTTGCAGCCGAAGAAGAAAATACGCCAAAGCAGGAAGTTGTTTATGTAAACCTGAACCATGATGGTTCGGTATCGGATATTTATGTTGTCAATATTTTTGATTTGGACCAGAAGGGGCAGATTGTCGATTATGGCTCCTACACCGCGCTGCGGGATATGACCTCCACCGCAGAGGTGGGATATGACAACGGCAAGGTCACTATCGACGCAGATGCAGGCAAGCTGTATTATGAAGGTACGCTGGACAGCAAGGTGATGCCGTGGAAGTTCGACATCCATTATTACATCGACGGCAAGGAGTACAGCCCGGAGGAAATCGGTGGAAAAAGCGGCGCGCTGAAAATTACCATGACGGTGCGCAAGAATGATGAATGCTCCGGCAGTTTTTTTGAAGATTATGCGGTGCAGGCTTCCTTTACGCTGGACACCAACCAGTGCAGCAACATCATAGCTGAAGGTGCGACCCAGGCAAACGTCGGTAAGAACAAGCAGCTGACCTATACCATCCTGCCGGGCAAGGAGGAGGACATCCTGATTACGGCGGATGTGCAGGATTTTGAGATGCCTTCCATTGCCATCAACGGCGTGTCGATGTCGCTGAATGTGGAGGTCGATGACGAGGAGCTGATGGACCAGGTCTATGAGCTGCTGGACGGCATCAAAAAGCTGGACGATGGCGCGGGTGACATCAAGGACGGCGTGGACGAGGTGCAGGACGGTGTGGAAAACGACCTGCAAAGCGGTGTTACCGAACTCAATGACGGTGCAGGCGAGCTTCATGACGGAGCCTCGGATTTAAGGGACGGCGGCGTTGACCTCAACGATGGTGCGTTTGACCTCAAGGACGGCGTACAGCAGTTGGACGATGGACTCAACAAGCTGGATGACGGCATTTTGCAGGTGGACGAAGCGCTGCAGGAGCTGGATTCCAACTCCGATACTCTGACCAAAGGCTCGGCAGAGGTCAAAAAAGCGCTGCACACCATCAAGGCAGCGCTGGACCAGGTAAATGTTTCTGCCGACCAGATTGAAGCACTGGTTACCGCTTCCAATCAGATTAACGAGGGAATCATCGCGTTGCAGAAAGGTGCTCAGCAGCTACAGGCAATCAGCTATGCCGGATACAGCGGCGCGTTGCAGCAGGCAGGAATTGATGTAAGCGGACTGGCACAGGCAAATACTGTACAGATGACGCAGCTGAAAACGTTGATTGCCAATCTGGAATCCACCAAACAAACGCTTTCGGGAATCCTTGCAGAGTTAAAGCAGCAGCCGACTGTTCCGCCGCAGACCGATTCCTCCGTTCCAGAAGGACAGCAGACAGAAAATGGTCAAACGACGGGCGATGGTAGTTCCACCGAAGATACAAACGGTGATGCACAGGAAAACAACAGCGGTACCGAAACCGATACGAGTGTAGAGGGCAGTGCCGAAGGAGAGAATACCGAAGACAGTCATTCCGAGAGCGACAAGTCCGATGGCAACACTACCGAAGAAGGAAACACCGATGCAGGCGACAGCGAAAGCAATCAGGAGCAGCAAGGTACTTCCAATCATGAGGACGAGATAACCGAGCAGGGCGGATTTGGATACGGAGAAAGCAACCAGCTTTCCGACCTGCTGGCAGGACCGGAGACGACCGCTCCAGAGCAGAACGAGCAGGATGACACCAATCAAAGCGGGCAGAGCAACGAGGATTTGATCAATCAGCTGGAAAAACAGATTGAGGAATTGGATGCGCAGATTGCTTCTCTGCAAGGATTGCAGAAGGTACTGGCGGGAAATGTCGGCATGATTGCCGGTACAAAAATATACTTTGATAAAGTGGAACAGTCGATTCCGGCACTGATAGAAGGAAGCAACCAACTGAAGGAAAACTATGAGACCTTCAACGGAAAAATCGGGGAACTGGCAGAGATGCTCAAAGGAATGTTGACCCAGATGGGTGAACTCAAGGACGGCATCAACACCCTGACCGAGCAGTACGACCTGCTGGATACCGGCATCAACCAGTACACCGAAGGAGTTGGCAAGATTCTGGAGGGATACGGTCAGGTGACCGACGGAGCCGAACAGCTGGTGGACGGCAGCGGTAAACTGGTGACCGGCAGCCGTGACCTGTATGACGGCACAGTGGATATGCTGGAGGGCATTGTGGAATTCTATGATGCGACCGGCACACTGCGCGATGGCACCGGCGAGCTGGACGAAGGAGTAGCGGACCTGCTGGCAGGTATCATCACCCTCAACGACGGCGCACAGGAGATGAAGGACGGTACTGTTGAGATGCGCGACAAGACCGACGGAATGGACACCAAAATCACCGACCAGATTGACGAGATGATCGACAACATCACCGGTGGAGACCACGAAACGACCTCCTTTGTTTCGGAAAAGAACACCAACGTGCAATCGGTTCAGTTTGTCATCAAGACCGACCCGATTGAAAAGCCGGAAATTGAGCAGCCGGTCGAGCAGCAGGAGGAAAAACTGACCTTCTGGCAGAAACTGCTGCGGTTGTTCCATATCGAAAAATAACGTAAAAATTTGGACAAAACAGAAAAACACGTTCCTGAGCAAACAGGAACGTGTTTTTTTGTTGCAAATTGATTTCGTTATGTTATACTAAAGAAAGGATTTACTTTAAAAAAACTTGGGCATATCCTATGGAAAATGCCAGGATAGCGTTAGGCTTCGGGCACCTTTCTCAGCAGCAGATACCCAATCACAAACAGCACCAGCAGAGCCAGGATGCCATAGGTGGAGGTGCCGAACACAAAGGCGCAGAAGGAAACGATGAGCGGACCGAAAAAGTCGGCAAATTTTCCGAAGATGTCAAAAAATCCAAAGTATTCGTTGGATTCGTTTTTGGGGATGATTCTGCCGTAATAGGAGCGGGAGAGCGACTGGATGCCGCCCTGTGCCATGCCGACCACCACTGCCAACACCCAGAATTCCCAGCTTTTGTCCAGCTGATAGCCAAAGACACAGATGCCGCAGTAGATGAGGATGAAGATGCGGATGACCTTTAGGGTGCCCAGTTTCTCGGCAAGTTTGCTGGAGAGGATGGCACAGGGAAAGGCAACGAACTGGGTCAGCAGCAGAGCTAAAATCATGCTGGTGTCGCTGATGCCGACCTCGCCGCCGTAGGTGGTCGCCATCGAAATGATGGTGTACACGCCGTCGATGTAGCAAAAGTAGGCAAGGATGAAGTAAAAGATGGAAGGATTGCGCCGAATCTTTTTGAGCGTTTGTCCCACGCGGGAGAAGGCGTGGCTGACCTGATTGCTGCGACGCTCCAGATAATGGGTCTGACGGACATTGCGCAACAGCGGGATGGTCAGCAGCACCCACCAGACAGCAGTGATGATAAAAGAAATTTGGGTGGCAGACTGGGTGGACAGACCGAACGGGCGCAGCAGGATGAGCAGGATGCCGATGGTGAAGGGAATACAGCTTCCAATGTAGCCCAGCGCATATCCGTAGGAGGACACGCGGTCCATCCGCTCGTCGGGTGTGACATCCACCAGCATCGAATCATAAAAGATGTTGCAGGCGCTGTAACACAGTCGGGTCAAAACAAACAGCATGAGATAGGAAATCCAACTGCCGGCAAAGGAAAGCAGCAGCAGACCGATGACACCCACGGTAAGAAAGGCAGAGAAAATCTTTTTTTTCATTCCTCGGTAGTCCGCAAGCGCTCCCAAAAACGGAGAGAGTACTGCCAGAATGAGTACCGCAATCGAAGTGGCAAGTCCCCAGATGCCCGATGCGGTCGCTTCAGAAACGCTTTGCTCGGCAAGCGAGCGGAAATAGATGGGGATGGTGGTTGACACCAGCATGGTAAAAGCGGAATTGGCAACGTCGTACAAAATCCAGCTTTTTTCCTGCTTTGAAAATTGAGTCATAGTTGGTTCCTCCTGAACAGATTTCCTGCATGTACAGCAGGCAAAATCCAAATAAAAAACACCTGTGCATTTACAATAAAGGATTTTGTGAAAGCTGTCAAGAAGTGTAAGGTCAAGCTCTGGTAAAGAATTGAAAAAAATTGCCCGGGAAATGGGGAATATGCAGGAGAAATTGCAAATATCATAAAATTTTTTGATTATTTTTTGACTAAATTGTATAAAAAAGCTCTTTCCAATCGAGCGGAGCAGTGATACAATTAGGTCAAATGATAAAAAAAAAACAAACAGAAGGGTAGTGTATCTATGAAACTGTACATCTCGGTCGATATGGAAGGTCTGGCAGGGATTACCAACTGGAAGGATGAAACAGAGGACAGAGAGCGGTTCCGCAACGCAATGAACGAGCAGGTGGAGTGGGTGCTGGAAGGTATCTCCAAATCCAAGCACAACAAGGAAATCACCCACATCTACATTGCAGATTCTCACGGCGGAGGACAGAACCTTTCCTACGACCGGCTCAACGACAAGGACGAAAGGGTATGGCTGGTCAGCGGCAGCCCGCGTCCGCAGTACATGATGCCGGCAATGGACGACAGCTTTGACATGGTGTTCTTAGTCGGCTACCATGCAGGAGCGGGAGAAGCTGCCAGCTCGATGGACCACACCTACTCGGGCGCATCGGTGCAGAACATCTACATCAACGGTCAGCTGATGAACGAAGGCACCATCAATTCCGCCTATGCCGGCATTGTCCACAAGGTTCCGGTCGGACTGATTATCGGGGACTCCGGTCTGGAGCGTCAGATGAAGGGCGAGGGTATGATGCCATGGCCGGAATTTGTCTGCACCAAGCAGTCGCTTTCGAGATTTTCTGCGGTGTACAAACCAAAGAAGCTGCTGAAGGAAGAAACCATCGCAGCGGTCAAAAAAGCACTGGATGAAAACGAACGTCCACAGCTGTACACTTTACAGGCTCCGTACCACTGCCGCATGGACCTGACCAATGCAGCCAAGTGCGACCAGGTACAGCAGATGCCGGGTATCCACCGCACCGCAGGACGTACGGTTGAATTTGAAAGCACCAGCTTTACCGAAATCTACGATGCAATCCACGGTATTGCCACCATGTCCCGTCTGGGTTAAGGCACAGGAGGAGCACAGATGAAAAAGGCTCTGATCGTGGTCGATTACCAGAAGGATTTTGTGGACGGCGCACTGGGTTTTGAAAAGGCGGTTCAGCTCGAGCAGGCAATCTGCCGCAAAATCGAGCAGGCGCGGGAGCAGGGCGAAGAGATTCTCTTTACCTTTGATACCCACGGGGAGGATTACCTGCAAACCCAGGAGGGAAGGAATCTGCCGATTGAGCACTGTAAAAAGGGCTCGGATGGATGGCAGCTGTATGGAAAGGTCGAGCAGCTGCGCTGCCCGCAGGACCGCTGCTTTGACAAGCCGTGCTTTGGTTCGTGGGAGCTGGGAGAGTATGCCCGGGAGCAGCAGTTCGATGTCATCGAGCTGTGTGGCGTGGTTTCCAATATCTGTGTGCTTTCCAATGCAGTGCTGCTCAAGACGGCGCTGCCGGAAGCAAAGTTGATCGTCGATGCTCGCTGCACAGCCAGCAACGATGATGAAATGAATGAAAAAGCGCTGGACATCCTGCAGGGCGTGCAGGTGGAGGTCCAGGGCAGATAAAGCCAGCCGGAATTGTGCCCGGCGGCATTCTTGTTGTAATAAATCTAGGGGGAAAATTCGATGATATACTTTAACTGTGATTACCTGGAAGGCGGACATCCGAAAATTTTGGAGAAGATGCTTTCCACCAATATGGAGCAGCTGACCGGCTACAGCACCGACCACTACTGTGACAGCGCAAGAGAGCGCATCCGTCAGGCGTGCGGCTGCCCGGATGCAGACGTTCATTTTCTGGTGGGCGGCACCCAGACCAATTTGACGGCAATCGCTTCCATTCTTCGCCCATATCAGGGCGTGCTGGCAGCACATGATGGTCACATTGCCTGCCATGAAACAGGTGCCATCGAGGCAACCGGTCACAAGGTCCTGCCGATTCCCTGCGTGGATGGAAAAATCACCGCAGACCAGGTCCGTGAATTTTGTCACAGCCACCAGACCAATACCATGCGGGAGCACATGGTGCAGCCGGGGATGGTCTACATCTCCTTCCCGACCGAAATCGGCAGCCTTTATACCAAGAAGGAGCTGAAGGAGCTGAGCGCCGCCTGCCATGAGAACGGAATCCCGCTCTACATCGACGGCGCACGCATGGGATACGGACTGACCAGCCCGGATGCGGACGTTACCTTGCAGGACATCGCATCGTTGTGCGATATGTTCTACATCGGCGGTACCAAGTGCGGCGCAGTGATGGGGGAGGCGTTGGTCATTACCAATCCGGCTCTCAAGGAAGGCTTCCGTTATACCATCAAGCAGCACGGCGGTCTGCTGGCAAAGGGACGCTATCTGGGAATCCAGTTTGATGTATTGTTCGAAGATGACCTCTATTTTACCATCTGCAAAAAGGCGGTCGAGCAGTCGATGGCGATTCGCCGCGCCTTTGAGGAAAAAGGAATCCAGATGGACAGCGATTCCTCGACCAACCAGCAGTTCCCAATCCTGACCTGCGAGCAGATGGACAAGTTGGCGCAGAAGTATTCGTATGAGATTTGGGAAGAGTATGATGAAACCCACACCGTTGTACGTTTTTGCACCAGCTGGGCAACACAGGACCAGAATGTCCAGCAGCTTTTGGAGGACATCCGCGCTCTGTAAGGGTGTCTGTCCATGAGGAAACTTTGACCGGTAAGGAAGGCGTCATCAGCGCCTTCCTTACCGGTTTTATTTTTGTTGTTCTTTGGTTGACAGCCTGTGAAAACCTGCCCTATAATGAAGGAAAGATACAAAGTATCCGCCTTGAAAGGAGAAGGAAGATGAAAAAGCTTTTACTGATTCTGCTGACGCTGCTGCTCTGTACAGGATGTGCAGCTAAAACAACACAAGAAAATCCCAATCCTGCCGATAAAAAGGAAAGTATCACAGAAGAACAGCCGGAAAACACTGCAAGCCTTGCCTGCCGGACAGTGAAGGGAGAAGCGTTTTCCATCGCCCTTTCTCTGCCGGATGGCTGGGAGCTGAAAGAGCAAACACCCAAACGGGATGCAGTGCTGGCACAGGCTTTACTGTACTGTGAGGGAAAAGAGATGGCAGAGCTGTCGGTGGAGGAATATGAGCCGGTATCGGGGGTGCCGCCTCAGGAGCATTACAAGGTTGCCTATGCCTCGCTGCGGTTGGGCAGCGTTGCCGGTTGGGAGTTTGAGCCGTACCAGCCTGTTTTTGCACAGGACGGTGTGGAAAGTGTGGTAGCAACCACCTACCACAAGGACCCGGTGCAGATGAACAGCGGGAAATCGGCGGCAGAGGTGCCTTATCTGGAGGGGATCGGGGTGGCAAGCTTCGATCAAAACAAAGCCTGCTATCTGACGGTATCCTTTGCGCAGGATGCGCTGACGAAAGAGCAGGCAGAGGAGTTTGCAAAGGAAATCCGCTGGGAAAGCGGGCAATAGCGGTGCAACTTGTTCAAAAGCAACGAAAAGAAAGAGTTTTTCACAGCAAACTTTTTGAAACTGTGTAAAGGAAAAAGCCTTGACAGATGGACGCGGCTCAGGTATAATAGCAAAGGTAAGTTCAGTAAAGGTGTTTGCCTTTACATGGGGATCGACAGGGAAAGGGAGCTGTACCATGGCAAAGAATCTGGAGATTTCCATTCTGCTGGATTATTACGGTCAGATGCTGACCGAAAAGCAGCTGGAGGTAGCACAGCTTTATTACAACGAGGACCTTTCGCTGGCGGAGATTGCACAGCTTGCCAACATCACCCGACAGGGCGTGCGCGACAGCATCAAGCGCGCAGAAGGCACCCTGCTGGAGATGGAGCAGCGGCTGGGACTTGCCAGAAAATTCAGAGAATATCAGGAAAAGCTTGAGCAGATCACCTCCTGTGCGCAGGAGATCGCCTTTGAGGCACAGCGGTATGCGCTGAACAGAAAGATAGAAAAGAATGCTGAGAAGATCGTCGAGCTTGCCCAACAGATTGAAGAATAAAATCAACAGGAAATGGAGGAAGACCGATGGCATTTGAGGGACTTGCTGAAAAGCTTAATCAAGCCTTTAAAAAGCTTCGCTCAAAGGGAAAGCTTTCTGAGAATGATGTAAAGGAAGCAATGCGTGAGGTCCGCCTCGCACTGTTGGAAGCGGACGTCAATTATAAGGTAGCCAAGGACTTTGTCAAAAACGTCACCGAAAAAGCGGTCGGCGAAGAGGTCCTTTCCAGTCTGACTCCGGCACAGCAGGTCATCAAGATTGTGCGCGATGAGCTGACCGAGCTGATGGGTTCGACCGACAGCCGCATCAATTTTTCTTCCAAACTTCCGACCATCATTATGATGTGCGGCTTGCAGGGTTCCGGTAAGACCACCCACTCGGCAAAGCTGGCACGGATGTTCCGCAAGCAGGGCAAACGCCCGTTGCTGGTTGCCTGTGACGTTTACCGCCCGGCTGCTATCGAGCAGTTGAAGGTAGTCGGAGCACAGGTCGATACACCTGTCTTTGAAATGGGCACCATCAGTCCGGTGGAGATTGCCAAAAATGCAATCAAACACGCCAAGGACTATGGCAACGACATCGTCATCCTGGATACTGCTGGACGCTTGCACATCGACGAACAGCTGATGCAGGAGTTGCAGGACATCAAGTCGGAGGTCCATCCTCACGAGATTCTGCTGGTAATCGATGCGATGACCGGTCAGGACGCAGTCAATGTAGCACAGAGCTTCAATGATACGCTGGGAATCGACGGCGTAATCCTCACCAAGCTCGACGGCGACACCCGAGGCGGTGCAGCACTGTCGGTTCGGGCGGTCACCGGAAAGCCAATCAAGTTTGCCGGTATCGGCGAAAAGCTTGAGGACCTGGAGGTCTTCCATCCCGACCGTATGGCATCCCGTATCCTGGGCATGGGTGACGTACTCACCCTGATTGAAAAGGCACAGGATGAGGTCGATGAGAAGAAGGCAATGGAAGTTGCCCAGAAACTCAAGGAAAATTCTTTTGATATGAGCGACCTGCTCGAACAGATCAAGCAGGTTAGAAATATGGGACCTTTGGGAAAGATTCTGGAGATGTTCCCCGGAATGTCCGGCAAGATCACCGATGAAACGGCGCAGGCGGGCGAACAGGAGATCAAATATCTAGAAGCAATCATCAATTCGATGACCAAAGAAGAAAGAGCAAACCCGGACATCATCAATCCTGCCAGAAAGCGCAGAATCGCAGCGGGCAGCGGCACCGACGTACCGCGTGTCAACCGTGTTCTCAAGCAGTACAAGCAGATGAAAGAGATGATGAAGATGCTCGGCGGCAAGGGCAAAGGCAGCAAACGCCGCAGAAGAATGTCCTTTAATCCCGCAATGCTCAAGAATATGCCGCCCATGTAAAACAGTTTATCAAATTCCTGATTTATGGGGAAATTGATATAGAGTATTTGAAAGGTTCAGGAGGTGACAGAAATGGCTGTTAAAATTAGACTTCGCAGAATGGGTGCGAAAAAAGCTCCATTCTACCGTATCGTTGTAGCTGATTCCCGTTATCCACGCAACGGCAGATTCATCGAAGAGATCGGTTACTATGATCCGGCAAAAACTCCGGTAACAGTACAGATCGACGCTGAAAAAGCAAAGAAATGGATGTCCAACGGCGCTCAGCCAACCGACACAGTTCGATCCCTGCTCAAAGCGAACAATATCCTGTAGGAGGTAATCGCACATGCAGGAACTGATTGTTACTATTGTGAAAGGTCTTGTAGATGATAAGGACGCTGTTTGTGTCACCGTCGATTTGCCGAAGGAAGACGGAACGGTTGTCTACCACCTCCATGTCGCACCAGACGATATGGGTCGTGTCATCGGAAAACAGGGCAGGATTGCAAAAGCAATCCGTACAATCGTAAGATCCGCTGCCGGTAAGGTTGAGCAGAAGGTAGTTGTAGAGATCGACTAAACGGTCTCTGCTTCCGGTATCTGAACAGGATCATCCGAAAGGGCGCAAGGGCAGTTTAAGCCCTGGGCGTCCTTTTTTTGTAGATAGAAACCATATTTTAGAAGTAGGGGAAAAGATTATCTTGGGAGAAGCTGCTAATCAGTGGACGGCTCCCGAGGAAAAAGAAGCTTTATAAATGGCATGCCGCATTGTCGGTTGATGGAAAACGAAAGGAGAAGCGTATGCGAAAAGAGTATATCGAAGCGGGAAAAATCGTGACCACCCACGGAGTAAAGGGAGAAGTGAAGCTGTATCCCTGGTGTGATGACCCGGAGATGTTTTTGGACATCGAAACGATTTATCTCGATGCCAAGGGACAAAAGCCGATGACACTGGAAGGAGTGCGCTTTGCCAAGGAGATGCCGCTGCTGAAGCTGGAGGGCATCCATTCGATCGACGATGCGGCAAAACTGCGGGACAAGATTATCTATATCCACCGCGATGACATCCCGATGGAGGAGGGCGAATATCTCATCCAGGATTTGATGGGACTCAAGGTGGTGGATATTGACGACGGACACCTTTACGGTGAGCTGACACAGGTCAGCCCGACCGGAGCTAACGACGTCTACCACATCCGTTTTGCCGATGGTAAGGAGCGTCTGATCCCAGCTATCCCGCAGGTGGTGCTGGAGGTCGACTTGGACGGCGGCGTGATGAAGATTCGTCCGCTGGAGGGATTGTTTGACGATGAGGATTGATATTGCCACCCTTTTTCCTGAGATGTGCGAGGCGGTACTGGGTGAAAGCATCATCGGACGGGCAAGACGGGCAGGAAAACTGGAGATACACTGTCACAACATCCGCGACTACACCCAGGACAAGCACCGCAGGGTGGATGATACCCCGTACGGCGGCGGCAAGGGGATGCTGATGCAGACCGAACCAATCTACAACTGCTACCAGGCGGTGTGTGAAATGATTGCAGCCAAACCGCATGTCATCTATATGTCCCCAAAAGGACAACCCTTCAGCCAGCAGCGCGCAATCGAGCTGCGGGAGTATGAGAATATTTTCATCCTGTGCGGGCATTATGAAGGAGTGGACCAGCGGGTGCTGGATGAGATTGTGGATGAGGAGATTTCGTTGGGGGATTATGTCCTCACCGGAGGAGAGCTGGGCGCGCTGGTGGTCGCCGATGCGGTGGGAAGATTATGCCCCGGCGTGCTGTCCGAGGAGGTCTGTTTTACCGAGGAGAGCCATTACAGCGGTCTGTTGGAATATCCGCAGTACACCCGCCCGCCGGTGTGGCATGGGATGGAGGTGCCGGCGGTGCTGTCGAGCGGACACCATGCCAACATCCTCAAATGGCAGCGGGAGCAGTCGATTTTGGAAACAGCAAAAAAACGTCCCGACCTGCTGTGGCGTGCCATCGAAGAAGGAAAGCTGGATAAAAAGGAGCTTGCCTTTGCCAGACAGCTGCTGGAAGAAGAGGATGAATAGCAGCCGTTTGTTTGTCAGCAGCATAAACTGTCATAGGAGAAGAAGTCTTGGACCGTTGGTGCAATGGTAAAAAGACGGTGGATAAAAAATGTAGAGAATGACAGCTATGTTGAAAACTTTGTAGTGAATTGCGCCAAAGACCCACTCTTTTTCCACCGCGCATATAGAAAAGTAGCAGAAAATCACAGAGGGATGGAAAAGAATATCAAAATATGCGTTGACGAAAAAAAGCTTTGTGATATAATAAATTTGTGTCAAGAATCAGTCGGCACAAAAAATCGGAGAGAAAGCGTTTCCCTCCTGTTTTTGTGCATCTGAAATTGAGCATATTTTAAACATCTTAGAATAGGGGAGTAACTGAAATGTTTGTAAAAGAAGTAGTGGTACAAAACCAGGTTGGTCTTCATGCTCGTCCGGCAACATTCTTTATCCAGAAAGCAAATGAGTTCAAAGCTTCTGTTTGGGTAGAGAAGGAAGATCGCAGAGTCAACGCCAAGAGCCTTCTGGGCGTGCTTTCCTTGGGTATCGTCGGTGGTACAACCATCCGCATCATCGCTGATGGCGCAGATGAGAAGGAAGCTGTTGAGAGTCTGGTAGAACTGGTAGAGTCCGGTTTCGCTGAATAATCACAGTCAGCCGCCGAAAACTTCGGCTACGGATCAGTCGCATATAAACCTGTACAGGTGTATCGGCCGCTTTTAAAAGGGTCGGTACACCTTTTTTCATACCATCGCATGGCAGGAGGACAAACGATTGGACAATCCAAGACTAGAATATCTGAGAGAAAAGGTAAAAAAATTGCCCTTGCAGCCGGGAATCTACATCATGAAGGACAAAAAAGGGCAGATCATTTATATCGGCAAGGCAAAGGCGCTGAAAAATCGGGTCAGCAGCTATTTTCGCAGCGTGGAAAAACATACGCCGAAGGTTTATCGCATGGTGGAAAATGTATGGGACTTTGAATACATCGTTACCTCCAGCGAATTTGAAGCGCTGGTGCTGGAATGCAGCTTTATCAAACAACACACTCCCAAGTATAATATCCTGCTCAAAGATGATAAGGGCTACCACTACATTCGGGTGGGCGGCGGCGAGTATGGAAAGATTACTGCCTGCCACCAGCCGCAGAAGGACGGTGCGCGCTATCTGGGACCTTATATCTCCGGTTATGTGGTCAAGCAGACGGTGGACGAGGTGAACAAGGTGTTTTTGCTGCCGACCTGCAACCGGAATTTCCCGCAGGAGATTGGAAAGCAGCGCCCGTGCTTAAATTATCACATCAAGCAGTGCATGGCGCCGTGCAGCGGCAAAATCAGCCCACAGGAGTATGCGGAGGCATTGGAAGAAGCGGTCAGCTTCTTAAAAGGCTCAAGCGCCAACATCCAGAAGATTCTGACCCAGAAGATGATGCAGGCGGCAGAAGCGATGCAGTATGAAAAGGCTGCCCGTTACCGCGACCGCATCCGTGCCATTCAGGGTCTTGCAGAAAATCAGAAGGTGGTGTCCATTCGCTATGAGGAGGAGGACGTCATCGCTCTGGTGCAGTCGTCGGTCAAATGCTGTGCGGTGGTTTTGCAGTTTCGGGATTACCGCCTGGTGGACAAGGAATACTTCATGCTCGATGAATTGAGCGAGTTTGCACAGAACGCTTCGCTCACAGACAGCAAGGAGCAGGCGGTCGAACCGATGATGCAGGAGCTGCGGACCCAGTTTGTGCTGCGCTACTATGACATGAAGCAGCAGGTGCCCAAGGCGGTCGTTCTGGACGGACCGCCCAGCTGCCAGCAGGAGCTGGAGGAATATCTCTGTCAAAAGGCACAGCGCAGCGTGCAGCTGCTGCTGCCGCAGAAGGGCGACCAGATGAAGCTGCTTCAGATGGCAAAGGAAAACGCCAGCCAACAGATTGCCGAGCAGACCCGACGGACCAGCCGGGAGATTTCGGCGCTGGACGAGCTGGCAAGGCTGCTTGGGCTTCATCAGGTGCCAAACTACATTGAAGCGTATGATATTTCCAACATCGGAAGCGAAACCATCGTGGCAGGCATGGTGGTCTTTGAGGGCGGCAGACCGCTCAAGGGCGCCTACCGCAAGTTTTCGGTCCGATCGGTGGTGGGCAAGCCGGACGACTACGCTTCCATGCGGGAGGTGCTCACCCGCCGTCTGGAGCGGTATGAGCAGCACAAGCAGGAGGGTGTCGGCTTTGGCAGATTGCCCGACCTCATCCTCCTGGACGGCGGCAGAGGTCATGTGGCAGCGGTCAAGCCGCTGGTGCGCCAGATGGGCTTTGACATCCCGATTTTCGGTATGGCAAAGGACGACCGCCACCGCACCCGGACCATTGCTACTGAGGATGGAGAGCTTTCGGTCTCCTCCTTCCGCGCCGCCTTTGACCTGCTGACCAGTATACAGGACGAGGTCCACCGCTTTTCCATCGGCTATTCCCGCTCCAAGCACGCCAGCCGCGCGATGGAATCGGTGCTGCGCTCGGTGGAGGGAATCGGGGAAAAACGGGCAAAGAACCTCTTCCTGCGCTTTCGCACCCTCAAGGCAATGGAGGCTGCCACTGTGGAGCAGCTGGAGGAAACGCCGGGTATGACCCACCTGACTGCCCTTAACCTCTATCGTTATCTGCATGAGAACGACGGACAATAACGAACAAGGTGTAAAATGTCGGGATGGCATTGACAAATGAGGGAAAAATGAAGATAATAAAAGGGAATCCAAACGAACGATTCTGTTCATAGAATAGAAAGGAAATCAATATGAGAGTTACCACCGGTCTTGCAAGAGGAAGGACACTTGTTGCTCCGCAGGGAATGGACACCAGACCTTCTTCGGATATGACAAAGCAGGCAGTGTTCAATATTATTCAGAATTATGTGGAGGGCTGCACCTTTTTGGACCTGTTTGCAGGCTCCGGTCAAATGGGCATCGAGGCGCTCAGCCGCGGAGCCAAGCACGCGGTCTTTGTGGATGCCGCTTCTAAAGCGGTTGAAGCGGTCCGCGCAAACCTCAAGCACTGCAAGCTGTCCGACCAGGCAAAGATTGCCCAGATGGATGCCGCTTCCTTCTTAAAGAGTACGACCACCCGGTTCGACATCGTCTTCCTCGACCCACCGTACCAGCAGAAGATTATCGACGCAGTGCTGCCGATGGTTGTCGGACAGATGGCTCCGCAGGGAATCATCCTGTGTGAAACCGAGCGCAACGAGCAGCTGCCCGAGTCGGCAGGCGACTATGAGATTGCCAAGACCTATTTTTACGGTAAAGCAAAGATTACAGCCTATCGCCGCAAAGAGGGTCAGGAGGAAGAATAAGGATGGAACGACAGGAAAGGATCGCGGTGGTGCCCGGCAGCTTTGACCCAATCACCAAAGGGCACATGGACATCATCCGCCGCGCACAGACGTTGTTTGACAAGGTGATTGTGCTGGTGGTCATCAATGCAGCCAAAAACCCATGCTTCTCGTTAGAAGAACGGGTGGAGCTGATCAAAGCGTCGGTGGAGGGCATCGATTCGATTGAGGTGGATTGCTTCAGCGGTCTGCTGGTCGACTATGTGAAAAAGGTAGGTGCCTGTGCCATCGTCAAAGGACTGCGTGCAGTATCCGACTTTGAATATGAATTCCAGCAGGCTCTGATCAACAAGGAGCTTTACAGCGGGGTGGAAACGGTATTTTTTACCACCAGTGCAGAAAACCAGTATCTCAGCTCCAGTGTTATCAAGCAGATTGCTTCGCTGGGAGGAAATATCCGTATGTTTGTCCCTGAGCAGGTGCATGACCGCATTGTGCAGCGGCTGACCCAGGAGGATGCACAATAACAAGGAGAAACCAAAGATGAACATTGATGAAATCCTGAATATGATCGATGATATGCTGGAGGAAGCGTGGAGCCTCCCATTTTCCGGCGGTCGCTGTGTAGTGGATGCCCAGAAGGTGAAGGAGTGCATTGAGGACATCCGCTTGAATCTGCCGGGGGAAATCAAGCAGGCAAAGATGATTGTGGCAGACCGCAACGACATCATCAAAAGTGCGGAACGGCAGGCAGAAAGCGCACTGCGCAAGGCAGAGGAACGTGCAAGGATGCTGATTGCGCAGGAGGAGATTGTGAAGCAGGCGCAGGAAAAGGCAGCGGACATCATCGCACAGGCGCAGATGGCTGCCAAGGAAATCCGCCGCGCTTCCCACGAATTCTCCGACTCCATCCTCAAGGAAACAGAGGAAAATTTGAGCAGCTCGCTGAAAAATGTGCGCGACACCCGTCAGGCGCTGCGCAATGCGACCAGCAAATCCAAACAGCAGATGCCAAAGGAAAACTGATCTGAAACAAAAAGCTGCTTTGTCAAAAAGCAGCTTTTTGTTTGATGTGAAAAAGAGGTGAATGGATGAGTACGACCGCAATCAAGTGGCTGGCACTGGTGCTGATGCTGGTGGACCATCTGGGAGAATTTTTTCCACAGAGCGTTCCGCTGTGGTTTCGGTGGCTGGGCAGGATGTCGGCGCCGTTGTTTTTGTTCTGTCTGGCGCAAGGGCTGGAAAAAACCAGCAGCCGTCCGCGATATATCCGCCGGCTGTGGCTTGGGTCCGCTGCGATGGGATTGGGAAACTTTGTGCTGGTACATATTTTTCCAAAGGCGCCGGTCCGCTTAAACAACAATATCCTCTCCACCATGGTGGTGATTGCAGCGATTGTTTGGCTGTGCGAGAGCTTTGATGAGGAGCATCCGCGCCGTGACCGACTGACCAGACCCAAAACGGCACTGGCAGGATTTTTTCTGGTGCAGGTGACAGTCATCCTGCTGTCAAATGCAGTGCAGCCGCTGGACCGCTATCTGCCGGGGCTGCTCAACGGATTTTTCCCGAACCTTGCCTTTTGCGAGGGCAAGCTGGATGTGGTGGTGCTGGGACTGCTGCTCTACTTTTTGCGCAAAAGTCCCAAAAGGATGTCGGTGGGCTACTGCCTGTACTGTGCGATGCAGCTGGGTGTTTCGATGATGATGGCAGTCAGCCTCCATGACCCAGGCTTCCTCTTTTTCCGTATGTACCAGTGGATGATGATTGGCTCTCTTCCGGTGATGCTGTGCTACAACGGGAAGCGCGGAAAGGGTGGAGGCAGGTTCTTTTATTGGTTTTATCCGGCGCATATCTGGATTTTGTTCGTGCTGTCTAACCTTGTATAAACAAGGTGGGTATAAAAAATACCGCCCTTCCTTCTAAGCAGAAAAGGCGGTGTAAATGGATTTGTAAAAAGGAGAGAGAAAAATGAACACAACATCCAATTCTTTGTGGGTAGGCTACGCGCTGCTGTCGGCGGTTTTTGCCGCGCTGACCTCCATTCTGGCAAAGCTTGGCATCAGCGGCATCGATTCCAATCTTGCCACCGCGATTCGGACGGTGGTGGTGCTGGTGATGGCATGGGGAATCGTTTTTATGACAGGAGTCAACAAGCAGCTGCCGAACATCGGTGCGCGTTCCTGGATTTTTTTGATTCTTTCAGGAATCGCGACCGGACTGTCCTGGCTGTTTTACTACCGTGCGCTCCAGCTGGGAGATGCCAGCAAGGTGGTGCCGATTGATAAATCCAGCGTGGTCATCAGCATGATATTGGCGTTTGTCATTTTGAAGGAAAAGATTACCTGGCAGACGCTGTTGGGCGGTCTGCTGATTACGGCGGGGACCTTTGTGCTCATCTTGTAGCGGAAAATTTGTCAAATTGACAGAAAATCAAAGGGGTTTCTATCATGGCTGACTAAGTTTCAAAAAATCTATTGCATTTTGAGATAAAAAACGTTATCTTATAAGAGTAGAACATGAACCTTCCTTTGAGAGGAGTGGTTGGGCAAAATCCACCTGTTCCACCTGAAATTCTTTGCCATCCAGATAGGAAAGAATGCCGGCATCGGTGGAAAAACAAAAGCGAAGCTTGTAGGCATACAGCGCCTGATGGTGGTAGCCGTTGCCCTTGTTCTGGGCGTTGGTGCCGTATTTGGTGTCACCGACCAGCGGATGCCCGTGAAACGCCATGTGCGCACGGATCTGGTGGGTGCGTCCGGTCTTGAGGTCCACCTCCAGCAGGCTGGTTTTTCCGTCGGTGCGCAGGGTGCGGTAGCTGGTGATGATGGTCTTGCTGCCGGGCACCTGATTTTTAAAGACACGCACCTGGTTGCGCTGGCTGTCCTTGAGAAGAAAGTCGCGCAGGGTCCCGCTTTTGGGCTGCATCACGCCGTGAACCAGGCACAGGTAGAGTTTGGTCAGTTCGCGGTCCTTCACCTTCTGGTTGAGGATGCGCAGCGCCTGCGCATTTTTGGCAGCGATGACAATGCCGCCGGTGTTGCGGTCGATGCGGTTGCACAAAGCAGGAACAAAGCTCTGCTCGGCATCCGGCTGATATTCCCCTTTGTTGTACAGATAGTGCAGGATACGGTTGATGAGGGTGTCCGGCGTGTTGTCGTCATCCTCGTGGACGACCAGTCCGGGCTTTTTGTCCACCAGCAGGATGTTCTGGTCCTCATAGACCACCTGGATGCGGTCGGGTACCTTTAAAAAGACCAGGTCCTGACGACCTTCCCCGAAAAATTCGTCGTTGATGTACAGTTCCAGCAAATCGCCCTGCGAAAGGCGGTCCTGCGGCTGACAGCGCTTTTTGTTCAGCTTGATGCGTTTAAGACGAAAAGATTTGTACAGCAGTCCCTGCGGCAGAGCGGGCACTGTTTTTTCTATAAATTTGCTGACCCGTTGTCCGGCGTCGTTGGAATTGATAATGAAGGATTTCATAAGGAATAGACCTCTTTCTGTGATCGGCGGTTTTGAAGGGCTTGGGTGATATGATTATAACATACCATGAAAATTTTGCAACACAGCCAAAGGGCAGGAGGGAAAAACCATTACAGAGCATAAAGAAAATACACAGTCTGCCCCGGCAGGTAAAAAGACGAATCTGCACGCCGGGCATCGTGACCGCCTGAAAAAGCGTTTTGATGCGGTGGGAGAAAAAGGCTTTGAGGATCACACGCTGCTGGAGCTGCTGTTGTTTTATGGGGTGCCGCAGAAGGACACCAATCCCATTGCCCATCGGCTGATCGAGCGGTTCGGCAGTCTGCCTGCGGTACTGGAAGCGCCCGCGCGAGAACTGATGCAGATCGAAGGGGTGGGAGAAAATGTCGCAAGGCTGCTCAAGGTGACCCAGGCAATGCGCTGTCGCTGCACCCAGCAGCAAACTGCCCGCCAAAAGGTGGTGCTCAATTCCTCCTTGAAGGCGGGAGAATACCTCTGCTCTCTGCTGCAAGGCAGAGAAACCGAGGCACTTTTGCTGGTCTGTCTGGATGCGGGAAAGGCGGTGCGCCACTGCGAGCAGCTGGAAAGCGGTGTTTCGGACAGTATCTCTACCACCCTGCGGCAGATCGCACAGCTGTGTGTCAACCGCAACGTCCATGACATCATTTTGGCACACAACCATCCCAGCGGTCTGGTGCATCCCTCAAGGGAGGACATCGTGATGACCCGCAAGGCGCAGGATTTTTTACAGGAAATTGGAGTAAACCTGCTGGACCATTTCGTTATAACCGATAAGGAATTTTATTCAATGAAGGACCATAGGCTTTTTTAAGCTTTAGGGTATAAGTCAAGTATCTTTGCAGACGGAAAAATATCCTGCAAAGACCAAAAGGAGGAGAACGAAAATGAAAAAAACGCTGGCAATGCTGATGACAGCAACAATGGTCCTGTCCATGGGTGTGGGCGCAAGCGCAGCAGAGAATGGGTACAGCATCTCGCTGCAAAACAACAAGCTGACCCTTTCCAGCAGCGAAAACACCGTTACCTATCAGCTGGAGGAGGACGAGATTCTTCTGGGACAGAGTGCGGCAGGCGGCATCGCGGTTTCTTTCCTTGACAAGGAGGACGGCAGCAAGAAGGTCAGCCTGGGCGAGCAGAAGCAGGTGACAGTGACCGGTGACATCGATCAGCTGCGCATCAGCAAAACGCTCGATAAAGAATACAGCATCTATCTGGACGAAGATGCAGATGTCAACACCCTGTTTTCCAACGGTGATGCAAGAATCGTGGTGGAGGGTGAGCTTACCAAAGCATATCTGACCTCGGGTGCGGCAAAATTGACCGCAAAAGCCGACAGCGAAGTGGACACGGTTTATGCAAAGAATGAGAACTGTGTCAAAGGTCTTTTGAGCCACCACATCAAGAAATATGAGGAAGGAACGCAGATCGACAGCTTCAACTACGGACCTCGTTCTTCCGGCACCTACTACAGAAATGGACGCAGCTACGGCTACCGCAGCGACCTGGGCGTTTCCGGTATCGTAGACCGCGGTGACCGCATCAGCTTTGACTGCGACGTTTCCGGCGCTACCGTTCGTTGGAACGGCAGCGAAATCGGTACCACCGACCGCGGCAGCAACACCTTTGATGTGGACCGCAACCGTTATCGCGACGACCGTCTGACCATCTCCAAGGACGGCTATGAAACCGAGGTTATCTATCTGGATAACTACTATGGAGAATACTACCGCTACAAACGCAGCAGCCGTGGTTACAACTACTGGAGAGAGTAGTGAGCAGACACCTTCGAAAAAAATTACATTTTGCACATTCGGCAGACCTCCTGAGCAGGAGGTCTGCCGAATCGTTTATGGAGAAAGAACGGGGCACAGCAACAAAACTTGCGCTTTTAACGGAAAAGAAATTGACTTGCGGTTTGCATAGTGCTAAAATCAAGAGAGGAAATCGACAAAAAAAGGAGGCAGAAAAATGGAGCAGACAGAAAAATTTGAGCTGGTCAGCGACTATCAGCCGACCGGTGACCAGCCGCAGGCGATCGAGCGGCTGGCAGAAGGCGTGCTGCACGGAGATAAGGAGCAGACCCTGCTGGGAGTGACCGGTTCAGGTAAAACCTTCACCATGGCAAACATCATCCAGAAGGTCAATCGCCCGACGCTGGTGCTGGCACACAACAAGACGCTGGCAGCACAGCTATGCTCGGAGTTTAAGGCATTTTTCCCGAACAATGCGGTGGAATACTTTGTGTCCTACTACGACTATTACCAGCCGGAAGCCTATATCGCCAACACCGACACCTACATCGAAAAGGACAGTGCCATCAATGATGAAATCGAAAAGCTGCGCCATTCGGCAACCTCCGCTTTGTCCGAGCGGCGGGACGTCATCATCGTCGCCAGCGTGTCTTGTATCTATTCGCTGGGTGACCCAATCGACTACCGCAACATGGTCATCTCCCTGCGGACCGGTATGCGCAAGGAGCGGGACGAGCTGACCAAAAAGCTGGTCGAGCTGCAATATGAGCGCAACGACATCAACTTTATCCGAAACAAGTTCCGGGTGCGCGGCGACGTGGTGGAAATTTTTCCCTCCTATTCGGGCGATACCGCTGTGCGGGTGGAATTTTTCGGGGATGAGGTGGACCGCATCTCCGAAATCAACACCGTCACCGGAGAGGTCAAAAATGTAGTTTCACACGTTGCCATCTACCCTGCGTCCCACTATATCGTACCGAGGGAGAAGATGCAGCAGGCGCTTGGAGAAATCCGCGAGGAGATGGAGCAGCGAGTGGCTTACTTTAAAGCCAACGACAAGCTGATTGAGGCGCAGCGCATCATGGAGCGCACCAACTATGATATGGAGATGCTGACCGAAATCGGCTTTTGCAAGGGCATCGAAAACTATTCCCGCGTCCTTTCCGGTCGTGCGCCGGGCAGCTGCCCGTATACCCTGCTCGATTACTTCCCGGAGGATTTTCTGCTGTTTGTGGACGAGTCGCACGTCACCCTGCCGCAGGTGAGAGGAATGTACGGCGGCGACCAGGCGCGCAAAAAAAATCTGGTGGATTACGGCTTCCGCCTGCCGTCCGCCTTTGATAACCGCCCGCTGACCTTCGATGAATTTTACGGGAAACTCAATCAGGTCATCTTTGTCAGTGCAACGCCCGGCGCCTTTGAAAAGGAAAAGAGCGCCCGCATCGTCGAGCAGGTCATCCGACCGACCGGTCTGGTCGACCCGGAGATCGACGTGCGCCCGGTGGATGGACAGATCGACGATCTGCTTTCTAAAATCAACGCCCGCACCGAAAAGGGAGAGCGGGTGCTGGTGACCACCCTGACCAAAAAGATGGCAGAGGATTTGACCGGCTATTTTGAAAACATGGGTGTTCGGGTGCGGTATATGCACCACGACATCGACACCATCGAGCGAATGGAGATCATCCGCGACCTGCGCCTTGGAGAATTTGATGTGCTGGTGGGCATCAACCTGCTGCGAGAGGGCTTGGACATCCCGGAGGTTTCGCTGGTGGCAATCCTAGATGCAGACAAGGAAGGCTTTTTGCGCAGCGAAACTTCGCTGGTGCAGACCATCGGACGAGCGGCAAGAAATGCCAACGGCAAGGTCATCATGTACGCCGATTCGGTCACCGATTCGATGGAGCGCGCCATCAGCGAAACCTACCGCCGCCGAGAGGTGCAGTTAAAATATAACGAGGAGCATGGGATCGTTCCACAGACCATCAAAAAGGATGTTCGGGAGATTTTGGAAATTTCTACCCGTGAGCACACCGAAAAGATGGGCAAGGGCAAAAAGCGGATGAGCCAGACCGAGCTGCGTGCGACCATCGAAAAGCTGACGGCAGAGATGAAAAATGCCGCACAGATTTTGGAGTTTGAACACGCAGCTTACCTGCGCGATAAAATCAAAAAGCTGAAAGAACAGTACACTGCCAATCCCAATCTGAAAATTATGAAGGATGCGCAGGAAAACAGCGGGAACAAGGGAAGAAAAAAACGTTAAAAAACAAAAGCAGACAGGGAGGGGAACAGGATGGAACCAAAAGAAGTACAGAAATATATGGAGCATCTGGTGCAGCTGCTGCGCCAACAGTTTGGAGAACAGCTGCTCTATGTGGGATTGCAGGGAAGCTGCCGACGTGGAGAGACGACCGAAAACAGCGACATCGACGCAGTGGTTGTGCTGGAGGAGCTGAGCATCCCTCATTTGCAGCAGTACAGGGACATCCTGTGCCGGCTGGGACAAAAGGAGAAAAGCTGCGGCTTTATCTGCGGCAGAAAGGAACTGGCAGGCTGGAACCCTTTGGAAAGCTGTCTGATGCTGCATGAAACGCTGGACCTGTACGGAAAGCTGGAAGAGCTGATGCCGCCCTACACCCAGGAGGATGTTCGGGTTTATTTCAAGCTCAATCTGGGAAACCTCTACCATGAGCTGTGCCATCGGTATCTGCACAGCGGACAGCTGGAGCAGGAGCTGCCAAGGATGTACAAGTCCACCCTTTATCTACTGCAAAATCTGCACTGGCTGCGAACCGATGTCTATCCGATGAACACAAGCGAGCTGGAAGTGTGTCTGTGCGATACCGACCGCCAAATCCTGCTGACGGCAGCACAATATAAGCAGGGAGAAGCGGTCGATGCAAAAGAAGCGTTTGAGCAGCTGTTTGATTGGAGCGCAGAACTGCTGCGCCAGCTGTAATCAATAATCCAAGGTCAACAACAAACCCTCAGGAGGACAGGATGAACGATAAAATTATTATACATGGTGCAAGGGAGCACAACCTCAAGAATATTGATTTGGAGGTTCCACGCGACAAGCTGGTCGTTTTTACGGGACTTTCCGGCTCGGGAAAATCCTCCCTTGCCTTCGATACCATCTACGCAGACGGACAGCGCAGGTATATGGAAAGCCTTTCTTCCTATGCCCGCCAGTTTTTGGGGATGATGGAAAAACCGGATGTGGACGAAATCACCGGGCTGTCTCCGGCAATCTCCATCGACCAGAAGACCACCTCTAAAAACCCACGTTCCACAGTGGGCACCGTCACCGAAATCTATGACTACCTGCGCTTGCTGTACGCCCGCATCGGCATCCCGCATTGTCCGGTGTGCGGCAGGGAAATCCGCCAGCAGACGGTGGACCAGATGGTGGACAAAATCATGGAGCTGCCGCAGCGGACCAAAATCCAGATTCTGGCTCCGATTGTGCGAGGAAAGAAAGGGACCCATCAAAAGGAGTTTGAGCGGGCAAAAAAATCCGGCTATGTCCGTGTGCGGGTGGATGGAAATTTGTACGAGCTGAGCGAGGAAATTGCTCTGGAAAAAAATAAAAAGCACAACATCGAGATTGTAGTGGACCGACTGGTGGTGCGGGAGGACATCCAGTCCCGCCTGACCGACTCGCTGGAAACTGCCATCGGTCTGACCGGCGGACTGGTGCTGGTGGACGTCATCGACGGCGAGGAGATGCTCTTCTCCCAGAACTACGCCTGCCCGGAGCACAACATCAGCATTGAGGAGCTGAACCCGCGGATGTTCTCCTTCAATAACCCGTTCGGTGCCTGTGAAAAATGTACGGGTCTAGGCACCTTTATGAGCATCGACCCGGATTTGGTCATCCCGGATAAGGATAAAAGCATCCGAGAGGGTGCGATTCGGGCAAGCGGCTGGTACTACGCAGAGGGCGGCATCGCCCAGATGTACTACCAGAGTCTATCGGAGCACTACCATTTTTCGCTGGACACACCGATTAAAGAGCTGCCCAAGCAGGTGGTGGACATCCTGCTGTACGGCACCAAGGGAGAAAAAATCAAGATGGTGCGGGACACCCAGGACATCAAATCCACCTACTACACCGAGTTTGAAGGGGTTGCCAACAACCTGGAACGTCGTTTTCGGGAGACTTCCTCCAACTGGATGCGGGAGGAAATCACCACCTGGATGAATGCGGTGGACTGCCCGCAGTGCCACGGAGACCGCTTAAAGAAGGAAAGTTTGTCGGTGCTGATTGGCGGCATGAACATCAGCCAGCTGTGCCGCCTGTCGGTAACAGCGATGCTGGACTTTTTTGATCAGCTGCAACTGACCGAAAAGGAGCAGCAGATTTCCCATCAGGTCATCAAGGAGATTCGCTCCCGACTGGAATTTTTGCGCAATGTAGGACTGGAATATCTGACCCTGTCCCGTGCTTCTGCCACCCTGTCGGGCGGGGAAAGCCAGCGTATCCGGCTGGCTACCCAGATCGGCAGCTCGCTGATGGGTGTTTTATATATTCTGGACGAGCCGAGCATCGGACTGCATCAGCGGGACAACGACAAGCTGATTGCCACCCTGCGCCATCTGCGTGACCTGGGCAACACCGTCATCGTGGTCGAACACGATGAGGATACCATGTACGCCTCCGACTATATCGTGGACATCGGACCGGGAGCGGGTGTACACGGCGGCGAGGTGGTGTGCGCAGGCACCTTGGAGGAAATCATGGCGTGTGACCGCTCGGTGACCGGACAGTATCTCAGCGGCAAAAAGTTTATTCCGGTGCCTGCAACCCGACGGGAGGGCAACGGAAAATGGCTGACCGTCAAGGGTGCGCAGCAGAACAACTTGAAAAAGGTCAACGCCAGCATCCCGCTGGGAACCTTTACGGCAGTGACCGGCGTGTCCGGCTCGGGAAAATCTTCCCTTATCAATGAAATCCTCTATAAAGGGCTGGCAGCAAAACTCAATCAGGCAAAGGCGCGTCCCGGCAAGCACAAGGAAATTGTAGGCATCGAGGAGCTGGATAAGGTCATCGAAATCAGCCAGAGTCCGATTGGAAGAACGCCGCGCTCCAACCCTGCCACCTATACCGGCGTATTCACCGATATTCGACAGCTGTTTGCACAGACTGCCGAAGCCAAGGCGCGCGGCTATGACAGCGGCAGGTTTTCCTTCAACGTCAAGGGCGGCAGGTGCGAAGCCTGCGAGGGCGACGGCATTTTGCAGATTGAGATGCACTTTTTGCCGGACATCTATGTCCCGTGCGAGGTTTGCAAGGGCAAACGCTACAATCGGGAAACACTGGAGGTAAAATATAAGGATAAAAACATCAGCGATGTGCTGGAGATGACCGCAGAGGAAGCGGCGGTCTTTTTTGAAAATATCCCGAAGATTGCACGCAAGATTCAGACACTGTGCGATGTCGGTCTGGGTTACGTCAAGCTGGGACAACCGGCGACCACCCTGTCGGGCGGAGAGGCGCAGCGGGTCAAACTGGCGACCGAGCTTTCCAAGCGGGCGACCGGCAGAACCATTTACATCCTGGACGAACCGACCACCGGTCTGCACGCAGCGGATGTACACAAGCTCATCGAGGTGCTTCAGACGCTGGTGGATTCCGGCAATACGGTGGTGGTCATCGAGCATAATCTGGATGTCATCAAAACAGCAGACTATATCATCGACCTTGGACCCGAGGGAGGAGATCGAGGCGGTCAGATTGTTGCGACCGGAACACCGGAGCAGGTGGCACAGTGCGAAGGTTCCTACACCGGAAAATATCTGAAGAAGGTGCTGGAAAAGGCACAGAAGCAGCACCCGTTTCCACCACAGTAAAGCATGATGGAAAAAGGGAAACAAAAAGACGATGATTTGTGATTTTTGTACCTTTACACTCTTATACTGCTTTGGTATAATTGTTGTATCAACTTAAGCTCAAAAGAAAGGAAGATGTACAATGTCCGCAGTAAAAATCACCGAAGGAATCTACTCGGTAGGGATCATGAACCCGAATATGAGGGTGTTTGATATTGTGATGAAGACCGACTCGGGTACCTCCTACAACTCCTATCTGGTCAGAGGCAGCGAAAAGACCGCTCTGATCGAAACCTGCCATGAGAGCTTTTTTGAAGAGTATCTGGAAAATATCAAAGAAGTCTGCAAGTTTGAGGAAATTGACTATATCGTTATGAACCACAACGAGCCGGACCACTCCGGTTCGTTGGCAAAGCTGCTGGAGCTGATGCCAAACGCACAGCTGATTGCTTCGATTGCAGGTGCAAACTATCTGAAAAATATCACCAACCGCTGTGATTTGGATATTCGCAAGGTCAAGGACGGAGAGGTCCTCGATCTGGGCGGCTTGAGCCTGACCTTCCTGTCTGCACCGAACCTGCACTGGCCGGATTCGATGTTCACCTGGGTCAAAGAGGCAAACACCCTGTTCACCTGCGACTTTTTGGGCTGCCACTACTGCGAGCCATACACCTTTGATACCCGCATTGCTTATCCAAAGGCTTATGATACCGCTCTGGAGCTGTACTACGGCGCCATCTTCGGTCCATTTGCATCCTTTGTACGCAAGGGTCTGGAAAAAATCAAAGCCCTGCCGCAGCAGCCGGACTACATCTGCACCAGCCACGGTCCGGTCCTGACCAAAGAAGGCAAGATGCAGCAGGTAATGGCAAGCTATGAGGCGTGGTCCGCAGAGCAGCCGGCAGGCGCTGAGCTGATTCCTGTTTTCTACACCTCTGCTTACGGCAACACCGCCAAGCTGGCAAAGAAGATTCAGGAAGGTATTCTGGAGGCAAAACCGGATGCAGACTGCCAGACCTATGACATCATCGAGCACGATATGGCTCAGCTGCACGCGCTGATCAACCACTGCAAGGCGTTTGCTGTCGGCAGCCCGACCCTCAACCGCGATGCGGTTCCACCGGTGTGGAATCTGCTGGCTGGAGTGGATGCAATCAACTCCGGCAAAAAGCCTGCGCTGGTCTTCGGCTCCTACGGCTGGACCGGTGAGGCAGTCGGCAACATCCAGGCTCGTCTTCAGGGACTGAAGATGAACGTCTTTGAGGATGGCTTCAAGGTAGCCTTTGTTCCTACCGAGGACGATTTGGAAGCAGCCAAAGAGCTGGGCAAAAATTTTGCAATGAGCTTCTAATCATTAAAAGAGAGCAGATATTTTGTCTGCTCTCTTTTTTTGCCATAAAAGCAGCAGCACTGCCATAGAATAAACAGGAAAGCATCCTTTGCAGACGGGAAGGTTTTGTGCTAAAATAAGGGTGCAGGATATTTTGAAAATCCAATCAAAGAAAGAAGGAATGGACATGAAGGTACTGTTATTGAATGGAAGCCCGCACGAAAAGGGATGCACCTACACGGCATTGTGTGAGGTAGCGGGTGCTTTGGAAAAAAACGGAATCGAAACAGAAATCTTCCAGATTGGAAATAAGCCGGTCGCCGGATGCATCGGGTGTGGTTCCTGCCGAAAAACCGGTCGCTGTGTCTTTGAGGGCGGAGTGAATGAGTTTGTGGAGAAGGCAAAGGAGGCAGATGGCTTCATCTTTGGTTCGCCTGTCTACTACGCCAACGCCAGCGGACAGATTTCCTCCTTTTTGGACCGTGCCTTTTACAGCGGAAGCGCCGCTTTTGCCTATAAGCCGGGAGCAGCGGTTGCCAGCTGCCGCCGCGCAGGAACAACAGCAACGCTCGATCAGCTGAACAAGTACTTCACCATCAACTGTATGCCGGTGGTATCCTCCCAGTACTGGAACATGGTACACGGAAATACACCCGAAGAGGTGGTACAGGACAAGGAAGGCTTGCAGATTATGCGCACATTGGGCAACAATATGGCATGGCTGCTGCACTGTATCCAGGCAGGAAAAGAGCAGGGAATCGCTCTTCCAGAGCGGGAGCCGAAGGAAAAAACAAACTTTATCCGCTAAGGAAGGAAAGAGCTTGCAAGGGCGGGCGTTGTCTTTTGGGGACATCGTCTGCCTTTTTTGTTGGAGAATTTTATGTGAGAAGGATAATTTTATGATGTATATTTTATCTTACTTATACATAAAAAGCAGCTGTGGAAAATTTATCAAATTTTGCCTTGACAACGGCTGCAAGGCTAATTATAATTAGTTTGACAATCTAATTAAAAGCAACAAACGTTACGTTTAATTGGATGATGGAAAGGATGTTTCAAAATGAAACCGTTTGAAGAACAGCTCAACGAGGTCATCGTCGATACCTACCGGTCAATTTTGCGGGTGGAGGAAAATATCCTCAAGCGTTCAGATCAGACCGATTTAAGCATCAGTGAAATCCACATGCTTGAGGCGGTAGGAAAAGGAAAGGACCGACGCAGGACCATCTCTGAGCTTGCGGAGGTTCTCAACATCACCTTGCCTTCGGTGACGGTGGCAATCAACAAGCTGATGAAAAAAGGCTATGTGGAAAAGGTCCGTGGCGAAGAGGATGGCAGAATCGTGTATGTTTCTTTAACTCGCCAGGGAAGGCGAATCGATTCTGCACACCGCTATTTCCATGAATCCATGGTGCGCAGCATCATCCGCGACATGACCGAGTCGGAGATGCAGGCACTGTACAAAGGGGTCATGAAGCTGGACACTTTTTTAAAGGAGCAGCTGAAGTAGCAGCTGTTTGGAAGGGAGGAAATCGACCGGAAAATGTTTAAGATACTTTCAACCGGAAGCGCGCTGCCGGCGCTGAGCAAGACAAACGACGACCTGTCCACCTTTCTGGATACCAGTGACGAGTGGATTAGCCAGCGCACCGGTATCCGCCAACGCTCGCTGTGCAGCGATGAAACGCTGACTGACCTGTTGACCGTCGCAGCTAAGCAGGCGCTCGAGCGGGCAGGAGTAGAGCCACAGCAGCTGGACCTGATTTTGTGCGCGACCATCCGGGGAGAATATATTACCCCGTCGCAGGCGTGTGTGATTCAGCAGCAGCTGGGTGCAGGCTGTCCTGCTATGGATATTTCGGCGGCGTGTACCGGGTTTGTGTATGCGCTGGATGTGGCAGCCGGCTATTTTGCCAGAAAGAAGGTCAAGAAGATGCTGGTGCTGGCAGGCGACACGATGAGCCGCCTGGTGGACTGGAACGACCGTTCGACCTGTGTGCTGTTCGGGGACGGTGCAGGCGCTGTTCTGCTGGGCGAGGGCGATTCGCTGCAAAGCATCCATCTGACGGCAAAAGGGGACCCGCAGGTGCTGTGTATCCCACAGCCGCAGTCCAACAGTCCCTTTGACATCCTGCCGCCACAGCAGCCGTTTTTGCAGATGAACGGCAAAGAGGTCTACAAGTTTGCGGTGTCCGCCTTTTGCAGCGATGTGACCGAGGTCTGCTCTCAGGCGGGCATCCAGCCACAGCAGCTGGACTGGTTGATTCCGCATCAGGCAAATCTGCGCATCATCGAGTCGGCACTGCATAAACTCAAGCTACCTTCGCAGCGCTGCCTGACCGGAATCCAGCGGTTGGGCAACACCTCGGCAGCAAGCATCCCGATTGTTTTGGACGAAGCCAACACAAAAGGACTGCTGCATCCGGGCGACTGGATTGCATTGAGCGCCTTTGGCGCGGGACTGACCACCGGAGCTTGTGTGCTTCGTTGGTAGAACATAAGAAAAAATGAAACAATTATTTTAGGAGGAAATCAACATGGTATTGGAAAAGGTAATCGAACTTTTGGCAGAATATAAGGAATGTGACAGCAGTGAAATCAAAGCAGACTCTACCTTCGATGAGCTGGAGCTGGACAGCTTAGACACCGTAGACCTGCTGATGAGCTTTGAGGATGAATTCAATGTGCAGCTGGAGATGAGCGAGGAAATCAAGACGGTGGCAGACATCGTTGCGGTAATCGAAAAACAGCTGGCATAACCTTCAAAAAGTGCGGATAAGCTGTCTGGAAAGGAATGTGTGTATAATGATCAAAACCGACCTGTGTGAGCTTTTAGATTTAAAATATCCCATCTTTCAGGGAGGAATGGCATGGATCGCCGACGCTTCCCTGGCGGCTGCGGTCAGCAATGCCGGAGGCTTAGGCATCATCGCTGCGATGAATGCCGACGCCAAATGGCTGCGCGAGGAGATACACAAAGCCCGACAGCTGACCGAACGCCCTTTTGGAGTCAACGTGATGCTGATGAGCCCGTTTGCCGATGAGGTAGCGCAGGTCGTGGTAGAGGAGAAGGTCCCGGTGGTCGTCACCGGAGCGGGCAACCCGGGAAAGTACATGAAGCAGTGGGTGCAAGCCGGAATCAAGGTCATCCCGGTGGTAGCTTCTACCGCAATGGCGCGGATGGTCGAGCGCAGCGGTGCGTTTGCAGTCATTGCCGAGGGCGGTGAATCAGGCGGACACATCGGGGAACTGACCACCATGACGCTGGTCCCGCAGGTATGTGATGCGGTGAAAATCCCGGTGCTGGCAGCCGGAGGAATTGCAGACGGCAGGGGTATCGCAGCTGCGCTGATGCTGGGCGCGTGCGGCGTACAGTGCGGAACCCGCTTTCTGGTGGCAAAGGAGTGTACCGTCCATCCCAACTACAAGGCAAAGATTCTCAAGGCAAAGGACATCGACACCATCGCAACCGGAAAACGCCTGGGGCATCCGGTGCGCTGTCTGAAAAATCAGTTCAGCCGCGAGCTGTTCAAGCAGGAATATAACCCGCAGGTCACCGACGAACAGCTGGAGCAGATGGGCGCAGGCGCCTTGAGAAAGGCAGCCAAGGAAGGCGACGAAAAGAACGGCAGCTTTATGGCAGGACAGTGTGCAGCAATGGTCCATCAGGAGCAGACCGCACAGGAGATGATCGAGGAGATGTTCGTGCAGGCAGAGCAGCTGCTGAAAAATAGCCCGAGCTATTGCAGCTAAGGAGGAACAGGATGGGAAAAACAGCATTTCTTTTTGCAGGACAGGGCGCACAGTACACCGGAATGGGCAAGGAGCTGTGCGAAATTTCCGGGGATGCAGCACAGGTTTTTGCAACTGCCGACAAAATTCGTCCGCAGACCAGCTTCCAGTGCTTTGAAGGCAGCGGGGAGCTGCTGGCGCAGACAGAGAACACCCAGCCCTGTGTCTACTGCACCGATTTAGCTGCTGCGATGGCATTGCAGCAGGCAGGAATCGAGGCGCAGGGAGTGGCAGGCTTTTCGCTGGGAGAGGTAGCGGCGCTGACCTTTGCACAGGCGTTTGACCAGCAGCAGGGAATGGAGCTGGTGTGCCATCGGGCAAGGTGGATGCAGCAGTGCGCAGAGGAAAGCCGGGCAGGGATGCTGGCGGTGCTCAAGCTCTCACAGGAGCAGGTGGAGCAGCTGTGCGGACAGTTTTCGCAGGTCTATCCGGTCAATTATAACTGCCCGGGTCAGCTGGTGGTTTCCTGCTCCGAACAGGAAAAACAGGCGCTGTGCGAACAGGTCAAAGCGCTGGGCGGCAAAGCGGTGGAGCTTGCGGTCAGCGGAGGATTCCACTCCCCGTTTATGAGCCGGGCAGCCGAGCAGATGCAGGAGCATCTCTCATCGGTTTCGATGCACGCTCCTGTGATGCCGGTCTATGCAAACAGCACAGCCCTTCCTTACCCTGAAGATACAGAAGATGGCAAACGACTGCTGTCACAGCAGATCGACCATCCGGTGCTGTGGGAAAAAACGCTGCGCCGAATGCAGGAGGACGGCTTTGATACCTTCATTGAGGTGGGTCCGGGCAAAACGCTGAGCGGGTTGGTCAAAAAGACCCTTAAAAATGTCACCATCTGCCATGTGCAGGACCGGCAGAGCCTGGAAGAAACGCTGGAAGCCTGTGGAAAGAAGGAGAATTGAGCTATGCCAAATCGCATACAAAATCAAAAGAATGCGCTGGTCACCGGCGCTGCCAGAGGAATCGGCAGAGCGATCGCACTTTCCCTGGCAAAGGAAGGGTACAATGTTGCGGTGCTGTATCTGGGCAGCGAAGAGGCAGCCGAGCAGACCTGCGACGAGATTCGGCAGCTGGGAAGGCAGGCGCTGTGCATCCGCTGTGATGTAGCCTGCGGCGAGAGCTGCCGTCAGGCGGTTGCACAGGTGATCGAGGAGTTTGGCAGCATCGATGTCCTGGTCAATAATGCGGGGATCGTGCGGGATTCTCTGGTGCTTTCCATGAAGGAGGAAGATTTTGAACAGGTGGTGCAGACCAATCTGAACGGAGCTTTTTACATGATCAAACATACCTGCCGCCAGTTTATCAAAAACAGACGCGGACGCATCATCAACATCAGCTCGGTCACCGGTGTGATGGGAAATGCCGGTCAGGCAAATTATGCCTCGGCAAAAGCCGGATTGATCGGTTTGACCAAATCGGTCGCACGGGAGTTGGCAGGCAAGAACATCACCTGCAATGCAGTGGCGCCCGGGTTTGTTGCAACCGACATGACCGCAGCCATGCCGCAGAAGATACTGGAATCGGCAGTGGCACAGGTCCCATTAGGAAGGATGGGGACCGCGGAAGAGATTGCGCAGACAGTCGCTTTTCTTTGCAGCGACGCCGCAGGCTATATCACCGGACAGGTGCTGTGTGTAGACGGCGGGCTGAGTATGTAGGAGGACGAAGATGAGACGAGTAGCAGTAACCGGCATGGGGGTCATCTCTCCGGTAGGAAATGACCGCAGCAGCTTTTGGAACAACCTGATTGCAGGAAAGAACGGGATTGGTTTGCTGACCCGATTTGATACCAGCGAGCAAAAGGTGAAGGTAGCAGCACAGGTGGAGAATTTTGACCCGGTGCAGTACATGGAGCGCGCGCAGGTGCGCAAGACAGACCTGTTTGCGCAGTATGCCATGGCAGCGGCGGTCCAGGCGATGCAGGATGCAGGGCTGTGTGCCAACGAAAATATACAGCCGGAGCGGCTGGGAGTCTATGTCGGTTCCGGCTGCGGCGGCATCAACACCATCACCGAACAGTGCAGCAAGTTTTGGGAGAGCGGACCAAGACACGTTTCTCCGTTTTTGATTCCGATGATGATTGGAAACATCGCTTCGGGCAATATCGCCATCCGCTTTCATGCGCAAGGTCCGAATCTGCCGGTCGTCACCGCCTGTGCGACCTCCACCCACGCCATCGGGGAGGCGTTCCGCGCCATCCGCTATGGATATGCCGATGCTATTATTGCAGGCGGAGCGGAGGCAGCCATCAACGAGGTCGGTGTGGCTGGCTTTGCAAACTGCAAAGCGCTGACCACCTGCGAGGACCCGGAAAGCGCCTGCTCGCCCTTTGATGCGCGCAGAAGCGGGTTTGTTATGGGAGAGGGCGCAGGTATTCTGGTGCTGGAGGAGTATGAGCACGCAAAGGCGCGCGGAGCTACCATCTATGCGGAGGTTGCCGGCTATGGCAACACCTGCGATGCCCACCACATCACAGCGCCCGACCCGGAGGCAAAGGGTGCGGCAAGGGCGTTTGAGCTGGCTTTGCAGGAGGCTGGAATCAGCAATCTGGCAGAGCATCAGCTGTACATCAATGCCCACGGAACCAGCACACCCTTAAACGATAGCAGCGAAACGCTTGCCATCAAGCTGGCTTTGGGTGAGGAGCAGGCGCGCAGGGCAAAGATTAGCTCCACCAAATCCATGACCGGTCATATGCTGGGCGCTGCGGGCGCAGTCGAGGCAATCGCTTCGGTCATGGCGCTGCACACCGGTATCCTGCCGCCGACCATCCACTATGAACAGCCGGACCCTGCCTGTGATTTGGACTACCTGCCAAACCACTCGGTGCAGCTTCAGCCGACGATTGCGCTGAGCGATTCGCTGGGATTTGGCGGACACAACGGCTGTCTTGCATTTACACGAGTATGATAGAACAGGAGAATGACCGATGGATCTTCAGCAAATCAAAGAGCTTGCTCTGCTGATGCAGCAGACAGGGTTGACCTCGCTGCATCTGACCGAGGGTGCGGTGAACATCCAGATGGAACGGGCAGGCACAGCGGCTGCGGTGTGCGCACAGCCAATACAGACAGAGTGCCCACAGCCGCCGCAGGAAGTTGCAAAGCCGCAGGAAAACCCAAAACCACAGCAAGAAGGACACAAGGTGCTTTCCCCGATGGTGGGCGTTTTTTACTCTGCGCCTTCTCCGCAGTCCAAACCCTTTGTGGAGGTAGGCTCGCGGGTCAAAAAGGGCGATGTGCTGTGCATCGTCGAGGCAATGAAACTGATGAATGAAATCACCGCTGAGCTGGACGGGGAGATCGTAGAGGTCTGTGCTGCCAGCGGAGATGTAGTGGAATATGGGCAGACCCTGTTCCGCATCCAATAACAAGGCAAAGAGGGGATTCCAAAATGAATCAGCAAGAAATCATGCGCCTTCTGCCGCACCGGGACAATATGCTGCTGGTGGACCAGGCAGAGGTTTGCCCGCAGGAGGGAGAAGAGCAACGACCCACCCGCTGCAAGGGAAGCTACACCGTCACCGGAGAAGAATGGTTTTTGAAGGGACATTTTCCCGGAAATCCGGTGGTGCCCGGGGTGGTGCTGTGCGAAATGATGGCACAAACCTGCTGTGTTTTGCTGGCGCAGGACCAGCAGGGAAAAAAGATTACCCCCTATTTCACCAGCCTTGACAAGGTAAAGTTTAAAAACAAGGTCCTTCCGGGCGACACGCTGGAGATGGAATGTCAGCTGGTGAAGGTGAAGGGTCCGTTCTATTTTGCAAAGGGAAAGGGCTGTGTAAACGGCAAACTGTGTGTGTCGGGTGAATTTTCTTTTGCTTGTATCGAGCAGTAAGGAGCGAGTATGTTTTCGAAGATTTTGATTGCCAACCGCGGGGAGATTGCTGTTCGCATCATCCGCGCCTGCAAAGAGATGGGGATTTTGACGGTAGCGGTCTTTTCCGAGGCGGATCGGGAGGCACTGCACGTCAGCCTTGCCGACGAAAGCTATTGCATCGGTCCGGCAGCGGCGGGAGAAAGCTATCTGAATATGCCCGCCATCCTGTCGGCAGCGGTCTGCTCGGGTGCGCAGGCAATCCATCCCGGCTACGGGCTGCTGTCTGAAAATGCCCGCTTTGCCCAGCTGTGCGAGGAGTGTGGAATCACCTTTATCGGTCCAGATGCCCAGACGATTGCAAAGGCAGGGGACAAGGATGCTGCACGTCGGACGATGCAGCAGGCAGGTGTGCCGGTAATTCCGGGGTGCGATGCGGTGGACAATGCACAGGAAGCGCTGCGTCAGGCAAGGAAGATTGGTTTCCCGCTGCTGATTAAAGCCAGAGCAGGCGGAGGCGGACGAGGGATTCGTCTGGTGCAGCGGGAAGAGGAGCTGGAAAACGCCTTTTACAGCGCTTCCGGTGAGGCACAGGCAGCCTTCGGCGACGGCGGGGTGTATATGGAAAAATACCTCTACCCGGCAAAGCATATTGAGATGCAGGTGCTGTGCGACCATTATGGCAACGTGGTCTGCTTGGGGGAACGCGAATGTTCCATTCAGCGAAAAAACCAGAAGCTGATTGAAGAATCCCCCTCCAGCGCGATTGATGCAAAGACCAGAAATCGTATGGTAAAAGCGGCGGTTCGGGCAGCAAAGGCGGTCGATTACCGCAATGCAGGAACGATTGAATTTTTGATGGACCGCGACGGCAGCTTTTACTTTATGGAGATGAACACCCGTTTGCAGGTGGAGCATACCGTGACCGAGATGGTCACCGGCTATGACCTGGTCAAGTGGCAGATTCGCATTGCAGCAGGACAACGCTTGGATTTTTCCCAGAAGGATGTCCGTCTGGAAGGACACGCCATCGAATGCAGAATCAATGCAGAGGACCCTGAGCAGGATTTTCGACCGAGCTGTGGAAAAGTAAATCTGCTGCATATCCCGGGAGGACCCTGGGTGCGATTTGACACGGCGCTGTATCAGGATTACAAGATACCGCCTTATTATGATTCGATGATCGGGAAACTGGTTGTCTATGCCAAAACCAGAGAGGAAGCCATCCGTAAGTTACAGGCGGCGTTGTGTGAGCTGGTCATCGAGGGCGTCAAGCACAATGCACAGCTGCACGTCAGCCTGCTGGGAGATGCCCGGTTCAAGTTGGGGGAGTATTATACGGACTTTATGGCAACCAGAAACGGGTCGTCCCCTGTCCGGTTTTGATAGAATAGAAAGGAAGAACAGCGATGCTTTCGAAAATGATGTTCCGGCGTCCGCAAAATGACTTGGAGACCGACGGAAGAAAAAATTCCTCTGAGCAGAATCCGGCAGTCCCGGATGAGCTGTGTGTCAGCTGCCCGGCGTGCCGGCACATCCTGTTTTCCAGCGAACTGTATCAGAATAACAGCACCTGCCCGAAGTGCGGACATCTGTTTCGGATGAACGCGCGCAGGCGCATCGAACTGGTTGCAGACGAAGGCAGCTTTGCTGAACATGACAGTGGTTTACAATCGGTCAACCGGTTGGAATTTCCCGATTATGAGCAAAAGCTCAAAAAGGCAAAGATGCTCAGTCGGGAAACCGAAGCGGTCGTCTGCGGGGAATGTACCATCCAAGGCTACCGCTGTTGTCTGTTTGCCATGGAAGGCGATTTTATGATGGGCAGTATGGGCTCGGTGGTCGGGGAAAAGATTACCCGCCTGTTCGAGTTTGCCCTTGCACACAATCTGCCGGTGATTGGCTACACCGTTTCGGGCGGAGCCAGGATGCAGGAGGGTATCCTGTCACTGATGCAGATGGCAAAGACCAGCGGCGCTGTGCTGCGCCACAGTCAGGCGGGAAACCTGTATATCAGCGTACTGACCGACCCGACCACAGGAGGGGTGTCCGCCAGCTTTGCGCTGGAAGGGGACATCATCCTTGCAGAGCCGGGTGCGCTGATTGGATTTGCAGGACCGAGGGTTATCGAGCAGACCATCCGCAAGCGGCTGCCGGAAGGATTTCAGCGAGCGGAGTTTTTACTGGAAAAGGGTTTTGTAGATGCCATTGTTCCAAGACAGGAGCAAAGGCAGGTGTTGGGAGAACTGCTGCGGATGCATCGGGCGCCGCAAAAAGAGGAGGATGTGTCGGATGGAAGCCTTTAAACGGGTGGAAGCTGCGCGGGCAAAGGGACGTCCGACCGGCTATGATTTTATCAGCAATATCCTGACCGGTTTTCTTCAGCTGCATGGGGACCGCCGGTTTGGCGACGACCAGGCGGTCGTTGCCGGGATTGGATGGCTCAACGACCTTGCGGTGACTGCCATTGCTATCGACCGCGGCAAGGATACCAAGGAAAAGGTGGCGCGAAACTTTGGCTCGGCGCACCCGGAAGGATACCGCAAGGCGCTGCGGCAGATGAAGCTGGCAGAAAAATTTGGCAGACCGATTGTCTGTTTTGTTGACACTGCCGGAGCCTACTGCGGAATCGGTGCGGAGGAGCGCGGACAGGCGCAAGCCATCGCAGAAAATTTGATGGAGATGATGGCATTAAAGGTGCCGGCCATCACCATCCTCACCGGAGAAGGCGGAAGCGGCGGTGCTTTAGGGCTGGCGGTAGCCGACGAGGTGTGGATGTTGGAGAATGCGGTTTACTCGGTCATCTCACCGGAGGGCTGCGCAAGCATTTTGTGGAAGGATGCTTCCCGCACCAGTCAGGCAGCGGAGTGTCTGAAGCTGACCGCACAGGAGCTGCTGGAGCTGGGTGTGGTCGAACGGGTGCTCAAAGAACCAAAAGACCCGCAGAAAGGCTTTGATAAGGTTTACCAGCGCATAGGGCGCGACCTGTACAGCGCATTTCAGCAGGGGTTACGTCTGTCGGGGGAGGAACTGAGCCGCCGCAGATACCAGCGCTTTCGCAGGATGGGTGCCTTTCTGGAGGAAGAAAACGAATCATTTTAGAAAAGCAAAAGACAATCAGCCGCAGCGGATTTTCCGCTGCGGCTGATTGTTTTATAATGCGATGGCTGTGTGCAGAAGATTGAGCAGAAAGCACAGAGAAAAACCGATGACGGTGGGAAGCAAAATGGACAGCAGGGTCCATTTTGTGCTGCCGGTTTCCTTGTAGATGGTCAGGCAGGTGGTGGAACAGGGCCAGTGGAACAGACACAGCAGGGCAACGGCAGCGGCGGTCCACATGCTCCAGCCGTTGGCACACAGCAGGTTGTGCAGAGCAGTCAGGCTTTCACTTTCCACCAGCACCGAGCTTTGCAGATAGCTCATCACTATCAGCGGAAAGACGATCTCGTTGGCAGGAAAGCCCAGGATAAACGCCATCAGAATGACACCGTCGATGCCAAACCAGCGGGCAAACGGGTCCAGGAATTGGGCGCACAGGGTAAGCAGACTTTGCCCATCGATCTGCCAGTTTGCCATCAGCCAAATCACAAAACCTGCAGGAGCTGCCACTGCGATTGCCCGTCCAAGGACAAAGAGGGTGCGGTCGAAGATGGAGCGGACGATGACCCGACCGGCTTGCGGTCGGCGGTAGGGAGGCAGCTCCAGAACAAAGGAGGAGCTTTCCCCGCGCAGCGCCGTCTGGGAGAGCAGACGGGAGGAGAAAAAGGTGACTGCCACCGACAACAGGATTGCCAAGGTCAGCAGCAGGGCGCTCAGCAGCGACTGTCCTAAACCGCTGCCTACCACAAAAAACATCGAAATCAGCGCGATGAGGGTGGGAAACCTTCCGTTGCAGGGAACCAGGGAGTTTGTCAAAATCGCAATCAGCCGCTCCCGCGAGGAGTGGATGATGCGGCAGCCCACCACACCGGCAGCGTTGCAGCCAAAGCCCATGCACATGGTCAGCGCCTGTTTGCCGCAGGTGTGTGCTTTTTGGAAGCAGTGGTCCAGATTGAAGGCAACGCGCGGAAGGTATCCAAAATCTTCCAGCAGAGTGAACAGCGGGAAGAAGATTGCCATAGGGGGCAGCATGACCGAAACGACCCACGCCAGCACCCGCCAAACGCCCAGCACCAGACAGTCGTGCAGCCATTTTGGCGCGTGCAGCAGGCAGAACAGGTCGCTCAATCGCTCCTGTACCCAAAACAGCGCATTTGCCAGTAGAGCAGACGGGTAGTTAGCTCCGGTGATGGTCAGCCAGAAGACAAAGAATAACAGCAGGAGCATCACAGGGATGCCGGTCCTGCGGCTGAGAAACAATCGGTCCAGCCGGTGGGACGAACTGTTGTTCGATATTCGGTCGGACGAAAAATTGGAGGTGGTCGGAACAAAAACACAGGCATCACACAGCTGCTCGCAGCGGCGAACCAGTGCGGCAGACAGCTCATCCAGCAGCAGGGCGGGTGTTTTCTGCTCCTGGTTGAACTGCTGCTCGACCGAAGAAAAGGCGGCAGCGACAGCAGGATTTTCAAGCAGCGGTGTCTCCAATATGCTATCCAGCTGTCGAATAAAATCTTCGTTCCGGCACAGCAGCTGCAACGCTGCCCAGCGACTGCGCATCCCGTCCGGCAGCAGGGGAGCAATCGCCTGCTCAAGCGTTTGGACCAGCGGCTCTACCCGAGGCGGCACCGGCGGCAGCAGGACCTTTTTGCTTGAGGAACGGCTGACCGCCTGCACCGCTTCGGTCAATTCGGTCAGTCCCATCTGGGTGCGGGCACTGGTGCGCACGACCGGAATGCCCAGTTTTTGGGAGAGGAGGTTAGTGTCAATGCGGATGCCCTTTTTTAAAGCCTCGTCCATCAGATTGAGGCACAGCACAACGCGCGGAGTGATTTCCAGCACCTGAAGCAGCAGATGAAGATTGCGCTCCAGGCAGGTGGCGTCGCAGACTACCACGACGGCATCGTGCTGTTCAAAGCAAAGGTAATCCCGCGCAGCCTCCTCCTCGGGCGAATCGGCAGACAGCGAATAGGTCCCGGGCAGATCGACCCAGCGCATCCGCACGCCTTTGTGGCAGCAAGACCCGCTGGCAAGGTCAACGGTTTTTCCAGGCCAATTTCCGGTGTGCTGGTGCATACCGGTCAAGGCGTTGAAGATGCTGCTCTTGCCGACGTTTGGGTTGCCTGCCAGGGCGATGGTCAGGTCGGCATCGGCTGCGGGAAGGGGAGAGAAAGATGATTTTAAAAACGGCATTTTCATCACCTCCCACAGCCAGGGTTTGGGCGGACAAAGATGCTGCGGGTGTCCACGTTGCGCAGGGCAATGACCGTAGAACGAATCGAATAGGCGACCGGGTCCTGCCAGGCGCTTTTGTACAGGCAGCGCACTTTGGTGCCTTCAATCAGTCCAAGGTCGTGCAGACGGCGGCGGATGGGACCGCTCAGATTCAGATGGTCCACTGTGGCAGTTTCCCCTTCATGCAGTTGGGAAAGACGACAAAGCGATGAAGTAGACATAATTTTTTCGCTCCTTTGCGATCAATCAAGATAGCTCAAACAGCTTCTGATGCAGTCTATGCCTGATTTTGCAAAAAGGTGTGCAACTTTCCACACTTCTCTGTACAGACGGTGGATTTTGTAGTATCCTAAAGAAAAGAATCAGAAGGAGGAAATCGGTATGATTGCAAAAGGAGAGCTTGTGCTCGCTCCGGTACAACAGCAGGATCTTGCGTTTTTGATGCAGAGTGGTACACAGGAGTGGCGCGGGGAGTATCAGGCTGCACAGATGACTTCCCTGATGCAGCTTGAGCAGGAGCTGGCACAGGGAAAGCTGTTCTGCAAAAATCTTTGGACACTGGTGGTTTTTCTGGAGGAGCAGCCGGTGGGTGTCGTGAGCGTTCACTTTGTACGGGAAGGTCTGGTGCGTCTGGAGATTCAGCTGGCAGGCTCCTGCCAAGGTCGAGGATTGGGCAGCACCGTTTTGCGTTTGGTGCGGGACTACCTGCTGGAAAATGAGCCGGTGGTCCGGTTGGAAGCTGAGACCGATGTGGAAAACGTTGCGGCACAGAAGATGCTTGAGCGCTGCGGCTTCCACGCAGAGGGTGTACTGGGACGCTACCGCTTTCATCATGGACGCTACCATGACTGTTATCTATACAGCTATTTAAAGGATTAGATTGCAGTCAGCCTGTACGACTAAAATCGTGCGGGCTTTTCTTTTGGGACGAAAAAAGGAAAAATAAAAAGAAACGATGAAAAAAAGGTTTGTAAAACAGAGAAAAAACGCTATAATAAAAGAACGACAAACTCAAGAAAAAGGAGAAGATGTATGGCAAAAGCAGTTTTATCCGAACAAGCAGCGGCATCCACACAAAATATCTATCAGCTCGATGGAAAGGTGCCGCTCCTCAAGGCAATCCCCTTCGGGCTTCAACACATCCTTGCCATGTTTGTGGCAAACCTGACTCCGATTACCCTGATTGGAGCAGCCTCCGGTCTGGACCATGCGCAGATTGCAGTCCTGCTGCAAAATGCGATGTTCGTTGCAGGCATTGCGACCCTCATCCAGCTGTATCCCATCTGGAAGATTGGTTCCCGCCTGCCGGTCGTTATGGGTGTCAGCTTTACCTTTGTGACCATCCTCAGCTATGTAGGTACAACCTACGGTTACCCGACGGTGATGGGAGCGGTGCTGATTGGCGGCTTGATCGAGGGAACACTGGGTCTGCTGGCAAAGTACTGGAGAAAAATCATCACACCGGTTGTGGCAGCGTCGGTGGTAACCGCCATCGGTTATTCCCTTTTCACCGTTGGAACCCGTTCCTTCGGCGGAGGATATACGGAGAATTTTGGTTCCCCTCAAAACCTGCTGCTCGGTACGATTACGCTGGTGGCATGCCTGCTGTTCAATATCTTTGCAAAAGGCTACTGGAAGCAGCTTTCGGTGCTGGCAGGTCTTATCATCGGCTATCTGGTTGCACTTGCCATGGGTATGGTAGACCTCAGCGGCATCTTTTCGGGCGGTTATCTTTCGCTGCCTCGTCTTCTGCCGTATTTTCCTGAGTTTAACATCGGTGCAATCGCTTCGGTCACCATCATCTTCATGGTGTCCGCCGCAGAAACCATCGGCGATACCACCGCGGTGGTGTCGGGCGGGCTGAGCAGAGAAATCCAGACCAGCGAAATCAGCGGTTCGCTTGCCTGCGACGGTTATGCCAGCGCCATTTCGTCGCTGTTCGGCTGTCCTCCGGTGACCTCCTTCAGCCAGAACGTAGGCTTAGTCAACATGACCGGCGTGGTCAACCGCTTTACCCTGATGACCGGCGCCGTCTGCATGATGCTGGCAGGTCTGCTGCCACCGGTGGGCAACTTCTTTGCCAGCCTGCCGGAGTCGGTGCTGGGCGGATGTACTTTGATGATGTTCGGAACCATCATGGTCAGCGGAATCCAGATGATTTCCAAAGCAGGCTTCTCCCAGAGAAACGTCACCATCGTGGCGCTGTCACTGGCGGTAGGAATCGGCTTTACCTCCGCAAGTGAAATGGACATCTGGAGAATCTTCCCGCAGGTCATCCAGGATGTCTTCTCGGCAAACTGTGTAGCAGTGGTATTTGTAATGTCCATCCTGCTCAGCGCCCTGCTGCCAAAGGATATGGAAATCAAACGCGACGTCAATGCAAAATAATTCCAGCAAAAAAGCTCAGGCACTTTTGGGTGTCTGAGCTTTTTTACATAGCAGGTTATTCTTCTGCGGGAAGTTTCTCCTCCTGTTGCCGGGGAACTTGAGAGGTGTACTGAAAATCCGACAGGATAAAGCTGGCATCCTGCTCGGGACATTCGATGCGCAGAAGAGCCAGCGTCTGCTCCTCCAGCACGACCGAGCAGCTGCCGCCTTCCTGAATCGGGAAGGTCAAACGAAAGGAGCCTTCCTCCGGTTCTATCTGAATCTGCTGCTCGTCCAATCCATCTGACAGCTGCCCAAGAATCTGCATGAACAGTCCGGCTCCCGACTGGGAGAGCAACTGCTGACTGGAGAGGTCGCAGCTCATCCCCTTCCATGCAAGGCTCGTCTTGCCCTCGCTTTGCCGAATCTCAAAGCCGTCTAGGGAAGGAGGAGAGAAGAATCGCAGAGAAGATTCCCCGATAAAGCTCTGTGAAAAGAACGACTGGGCGCGAAAATCGCCGCGTTGCAGCTGCACGGTGCAGCTGATGCCGCCGGAAAGGTCGGAGGACAGACGATTGAGGTCGGGAGCGCTTTCTTTTTCCTGGCGCAAAAAGAGGATGCCGCCGATGATGACAGCCAGCAGCGCCAGAACGAGCAACAACTTTTTGATACTAAAAAAACGGGACAATGTTTGCAGCATAAAACCGCCTCCTGAAAAGATGTCAGCGGATGCAAACTGTCCCGTTTTTCATTGGAATATTTTTAACGGATATGTTCTTTGAGCAGCTCTCCCAAGTCCTTTAGAATGTCGTCCGGCTGCATATAGTATTCCGACAGGCGCTGTACACAGCGGTCGGCAGCAGCTCCGTGCAGGTAGGCAGCACAGACGGCAGCATCAAACGGCTCCATCCCCTGGCTGACCAGAGAAGCCAGAATACCGGTCAGTACATCCCCGCTGCCGGCTTTAGCAAGTCCCGGGTTGCCGGTCTGGTTGATGAAGGTCCGTCCGTCCGGGGAGGCGATGATGGTGTGCGCTCCCTTGAGCAGGATGATGGATTTGAGCTGGGCGGCAAGCTCCTGTGCGCACAGGACCGGAGCCTTTTGAATCTCGGCTACGCTGGTGCGGCAGATTCTTGCCATTTCGCCAAAGTGTGGGGTCAGGATGACAGGACATTTTGCATCCGATACAATGGATATGTCCATCGCCAGGTTGTTTATGCCATCCGCATCGATGATGACCGGACATTTGGCAAGGTAGAGGACCTCCTCGAGGATGCCGCGCTGCCGCTGACCGGTTCCCATGCCGCAGCCGATGGCAACCGCAGAAACGCCGTTGAGGGCGCTGGCAACGTCGGCAGCCGTTTCGATAAAGCAGAAAGGAGAGTGAACCAGGTGCATGGCTACGATGGGATAAATCGCCTGTGGAACGGCGGTGACCACATATCCTGCACCGCTGCGCAGGGCGGCAGTGGAGGATAAAACGGCAGCTCCCGTGCAGCCGATGCCGCCGGAGATGTTGAGCAGCTTGCCGGTCGAGGTCTTGTGCGCGTCCGGCTGACGCTGCGGGATGCGGGAGTAGACATACTCCTCGTCGGCAACAAAGTGGTCAAACGGAATCTTTTCATATGCCAGCGGGTCGATTCCGATGGAGCCCAAGGTGACCTGACCGAGCTGTGGAAGATATTTAGGCAGCAGGTGAGCGGTTTTGTAGCTGTCGAATGCGATGGTGAAATCGGCGTTGACTGCATCCTGCGCCGCTTCACCGGTGTCACAGTTGATGCCGCTGGGAACATCCAGCGAGAATACAGCGGCGATGGCAGAATTGATTTTTTCGGTGATCTGGCGGCGGCGCACATCCATCTCGCCGTGGAATCCGCTGCCGTAGATGGCATCGACAATCACATCCACCTGCTCGAGCGCTTCGTTGACCGCCTCGGGCTGCTCCTCAAAGGAAAAAACAGGCAGCTCCATCGAGCGGGCAAGGTGCAGCATACGGGCGGCATCATCGGTTTTTGGTTCGCCTTCGGTCAGCACGATGGTGACGGCAGCTCCCTGCTCGGCAAGCTTTCTGGCGACGACAAAGCCGTCCCCGCCGTTGTTTCCTTTTCCGCAGAAAACGATGCAGTTCAAATCACTGACATCATGCAGCGTCTGAAGGATGAAATTGGCAGCCGCACAGCCGGCGTTTTCCATCAGGCGCAGGTAGCTCATCTGATATTGGATCGAATTTTGCTCGATCTGTTTCATCTGTTTGGAGGTTACGATCCTCATACAGTCATATCCTTTCTATACTGAAATCATGCTTGGCAGCACGAATTGTTCTCATTCAAATTATAGCAAGTTTGCACCGGGCGCACAAGCGTATTTTGACAGAATAAGAAAGAAAACCGGGCAGATTTTTACAGATAATTTTACAGGGGTTTGACAGCTGTGATTTTGGCAGACAGAATATACTCTCCCACCGTCAATTCGCCTCCCCATTTGCGCTCATATTCGGGGGAGACCGGTTGGGTCACGATTTGAATTTCAGAAAATCCGCAGCGGGAAATCATCTTTTCCAGTTCTTCGACCGAAGAAGCTCCCGACACTCAGCAGGCGTGCATCTTTTCGTCGGCAAGGATTTCCTGCGGCAACTCCTTCATGATGACAATATCGGAGATACCGATGCGTCCTCCCGGCTTGAGTACCCGGAAGATTTCACGGTAGACGCGGGGTTTGTTGGAGGAAAGATTGATGACGCAGTTGGAGATGACCACATCGGCGGTGTTGTCGGCAATGGGCAGATTTTCGATTTCTCCCAGACGAAATTCCACATTGCGAAAGCGGTTTTCTTTGGCAAGGCGGCGGGAGAGGGAAAGCATTTCGTAGGTCATATCGACACCGATGACCTTTCCGCGCCTGCCGGTCAGATGGGATGCCAGAAAGCAGTCGAAGCCGGCTCCGCTGCCAAGGTCTACGACCACCTCGCCCGGCTGTACCGAAACGATGCGGAAGGGGTTCCCGCACCCCAATCCGAGGTTGGATTCTTCGGGAGCAAGGGCGATTTCCTCCGGGGTGTAGCCGATGCTCTGGCTGACAGCGGTGCTTTCGCGGGAGGAGAGGATGGTGTCCTCCTTGTTTAAGGCGATGTCGGAATAACTTTTCACAAGCAGTTGGTTGGGATGGTTCATTTTTGTTCTCCTTTCGGTAATCCTTTTGATTGTACCATAAACCTGCCCTTTACGGCAATGTGCGCGGGCAGGGTGTGGGGAAATTTTGTGGAAAATCGCAGAATTTTGTGAAAAAACAAAAGAAGCACCCATTTACCACTTGAAACCGACCACAAGTTGTGTTATCCTAAAAAACATCCAGAATAAATTGCATAAAAACGCAAGGAACAGGTCCAGTAGCATCTTGAAAGCAAGCTGTCCGACAGAGAGCGTCCGTCACAGGCTGAAAGCGGCGCAGACAGACAAGGGTGTGAACCTTCACCTGGGAGCGGTCCTTTTGAAACAGCAGTAGAAAGGAACGGAGGGCACCGTTATCTGCACAATGAAGCTGCCGGTCCGGTTGGACCGGAAGATGGGTGGTACCGCGGAAAGTTACCTGGCTTTTCGTCCCAGACGTCACGAAGGCGTCGAGGGGCGGAAAGCCTTTTTTATGCGCAAAAACTGTATTGATGAAAGGAATGACAGAGAATGAAGGAGCAGTTGGAAGCAATCGCAAAAAAAGCGTTTGAAGAACTTGCACAGTCTCAGGACCTGAAGGCTCTGGACGCTGTTCGAGTAAAATATCTTGGAAAAAAAGGTGAGTTGACTGCCATCTTAAAGCAGATGGGCAAGCTGTCTGCGGAGGAAAGACCGGTCATCGGTCAGCTGGCAAACCAGGTCAGAGGCGACATCGAGGAAAAACTGGAGCAGACCAAATCGGAGCTGGAAAATAAGATGCTCGACCTGCGTCTGGCTACCGAAACGCTGGACGTTACCCTGCCGGGCAAAAAGAATGTCATCGGCAAAAGACATCCGCTGACGGTGGTGCTCGACGAGCTCAAAGAAATCGTCATCGGCATGGGCTTTGAGATTGCACAGGGTCCCGAGGTCGAGCTGGACTACTATAACTTTGAAGCGCTCAATATTCCAAAGGACCATCCGGCGCGCGACACACAGGACACCTTCTACATCAACGACAACGTTGTTTTGAGAACACAGACCTCCCCAATCCAGATCCGCGTTATGGAAAACCAGAAGCCGCCAATCCGCATCCTGGCTCCGGGTCGTGTGTACCGTGCAGACGAGGTGGATGCGACCCACTCCCCTCTGTTCCATCAGGTAGAGGGTCTGGTGGTAGATAAAAACATCACCATGGCAGACCTGAAGGGTACCCTGGAGGTGTTTGTTAAAAAACTGTACGGCGAGGATACCGTTGTTCGTTTCAGACCGCACCACTTCCCATTCACTGAGCCTTCTGCCGAGCTGGACGTTCAGTGCTTCCACTGCCACGGCGAGGGATGCAGCCTGTGCAAGGGCGAGGGCTGGATTGAAATCCTCGGCTGCGGAATGGTACATCCAAAGGTGCTGACCAACTGCGGCATCGACCCGGAGGAATACAGCGGCTTTGCGTTCGGCATGGGTCTGGAGCGTATGGTTATGATGCGCTACAACATCGACGACCTGCGCCTGTTCTATGATAACGACATCCGCTTCCTCAACCAGTTCTAATCAAACGGCTGGAAAAGCGTTTCTTTTAAAAATCATTCATACTGCAAGATAAAGGAGCTTTTGCCTGCGGCAGTCTGCGGGTAAAGCAAGAAAGGAAGGGTAAATCATGGATCTTTCGATCAGATGGCTGAAAGATTATGTAGATATTGGAGACATCTCCATGCGGGATTTTTCCGAAGCGATGAGTATGTCCGGCTCCAAGGTGGAGGGCTGGACCACCGAATTTGAAGATGTAAAAAATGTAGTGGTAGGAAAGATTCTGTCGGTGGAGCCACACCCGGATTCCGACCACCTGGTCATCTGCCAGCTGGATGTTGGGCAGCAGGAGCCGGTCCAGATTGTCACCGGAGCCTCCAATGTCCATGTAGGCGATATGGTTCCGGCAGCTCTGCACAAATCCCAGCTGCCAAACGGAGTCAAAATCACAAAGGGTAAGCTCAGAGGCGTGATGTCCAACGGCATGATGTGCTCGATTGCAGAGCTCAATCTGACCAAAGGGGATTTTCCGTACGCTGCCGAGGACGGCATCTTCCTGCTGCAGGAGGACTGCCAGGTAGGACAGGACATTGCTTCTGCCATCGGCTGCAACGACACCTGTGTAGAATTTGAAATCACCCCAAACCGCCCGGACTGCCTGTCGGTGCTGGGTCTGGCAAGGGAAGCTGCTGTTACCTTCGGCAAAGAGTTGAAGATGCACACTCCGCAAGTCAAGGGCTGCGGCGGCGACATCCACGACTATCTGTCGGTAGAGGTGCGCAACCCACAGCTGTGCCCACGCTATACCGCAAAGGTCGTGAAAAATGTTAAAATCGGTCCATCCCCACGTTGGATGAGAGAGCGTCTGCGCGCCAGTGGTGTTCGTCCAATCGACAACATCGTTGACATCACAAACTATGTCATGCTCGAGTACGGACAGCCGATGCACGCCTTTGACATCGAGTATGTCAAAGACCACAAGATTATCGTCCGCAATGCCGTTTCCGGCGAAACCATCCAGACGCTCGACGGAGTGGACAGAACCCTCAGCGAGGATATGCTGGTGATTGCCGACAGCGAAAAGGCAAGCGCAGTAGCGGGCGTCATGGGCGGCGAGCACAGCGGCATCAATGAAAACACCCACACCGTTGTCTTTGAGTCCGCCTGCTTCAAGGGCAGCTCGGTGCGTATCACCGCCAAAAAGCTGGGCATGAGAACCGAATCCTCCGGTCGTTTTGAAAAAGGCTTGGATGCACAGAACTGTCTGCCGGCAGTGATGCGTGCCTGCGAGCTGGTCGAGCTGCTGGGAGCCGGCGAAGTAGTGGACGGCGTCATCGACGTGGACAACACCAACTACCAGCCGACCAGAATCCACCTGGATGCAGACTGGACCAACCGCTTCCTGGGCACCGACATCCCGAAGGAGCAGATGGTTAAAATCCTGACCGACCTGCAATTCCAGATGGAGGGCGATGAAATCATCGTTCCGTCCTTCCGCTCGGATGTAGAGCACAAGGCAGACATTGCAGAGGAGATTGCCCGCTTCTACGGATACAACAACATCCCGACCACCATCGCAAAGGGAAGCCCGGAGGGTGGCTACAACGAGTACCAGAAATTTGAAAGAGTGGTCAACCAGAATATGCTGGCACAGGGAATGTATGAAATCATGACCTACTCGTTTGTCAGCCCGAAGCAGTATGATAAAATCAGACTGCCAAAGGATGACCCGAAGCGCCAGTCGGTGGTCATCCGCAATCCGCTCGGCGAGGACACCAGCATCATGCGCACCAATGCTATTCCGTCGATGATGGATATTCTGTCTAAAAACTACAACAACCGCAACGGCGCGGTTTCTCTGTACGAAATCGGCAATGAGTACATTCCGGTCGAAGGTGAGCTGCTGCCGGACGAGGTGCCAAACCTGGTGCTGGGAATGTATGGGGACGACAAGGACTTCTTCACCCTCAAAGGAGTGGTGGAAAACCTGCTGGACACTCTGGCAATCCGCGAGTATGATGTGGATGCCAAGTCCGACGACCCGACCTTCCATCCGGGACGCTGCGCAGTTCTCTCCAAGGATGGAGAAGAATTTGGCATCATCGGGGAGGTTCATCCGCTGGTTTGCGCAAACTATGGCATCAATACCCGCGTCTATGTGGGCAAACTCAAACTCAGAAAGCTGTTTGCCATGATGGATACCCAGCGTTCTTACGTTCCAATGCCAAAATTCCCGGCTTCCACCCGCGACCTTGCACTGCTGTGCGACGATGCACTGCCGGTGATGACAATGGAAAAGGCAATCAAAGCCGCTGCCGGAAAGATTCTGGAGAAGATCGAGCTGTTCGACGTCTACAAAGGAAGCCAGATTGCCCAAGGGAAGAAGAGCGTTGCCTTCAACATCAGTATGCGTGCCTCCGACCGCACCCTCACCGACGAGGAGGTCAACGGCGCGATGAGCAAAATCCTCAAGGCACTCGAGGAGCTGGGCGCACAGATTCGTTCCTAATGTGACAGAGAGGATGCAAAACAGGCATCCAATCAGAAGTATCAATATCTGTTTTATGAAAACAACAGGAAGGCTTCCCGCAGGGAAGCCTTCCTGTTTATCCAAGTCCAATTAAAAGGATGGGTGCAGCGTTGCCATAACATCCACAATAGAGCAGAAAAATTGTTTTACATGAGATGATTTGTTCATAGCAGTATGGTAGAATGATGATGATGATGAGAAATCGGAATTGTGCTACGGTGATAACATGAAAAAATTAGAAATAGCTTTTACAGATACAAGCGAAAAAGTTGTGATTGATGAAACTGCATTGATTATAGCTATTCGTAACAAAACTACACCCGATGGCTTAACCGAGAGTTTTATATTAGATTTTGATGAGGACTTGCCAGATAAATTATTGAAATATCCTCTGATGTTTTATATCTATGATGATTTACCAATCTTAAAATTATATAGGAGCGTATATATTTCCTCGTATCAATGGATAAATTAGAGCAATGTAACTTCCATTGAACAGATAAACTGAATCCGCTTGGCTGCGCTGTTGCTCCTGATGCGCCAACGTCGCTTTTATTATGGAAAATGCAAGCGCCGGTTTGTTGGGAGAAGGATCTTTCCAGAGTGATGTTATCTCACGAATGGCACTGATTTTGTTTTTTCAGCTTGTCTTGTGGAAGAGGAGCTGGCGAGATTTTGGGAATACAACCATTCTGTCAATCGGGAAAATGAAGATGGAACGAAAGGAGAAAGCAAGAATGCTGATTTTAGAATTTGAGGAACACCGGACCAACGAAGAAGGAAAAGAAATTTTTGAAAGCTGCGACTGGTGGAAGGAGCTGGTGAGCAGAGCAGCACAGGACGCCGACCGCTTTGAGGTGCGCTGCTGGGAGGACGAGCAGGAGGGAATTGCCTTTGGACAGCAGTACGGTCAAAAGCAGGAGAGCAGCACCAAAGAAATCGTTTTTGCCGGAGAGTTGACCGGGCAGGCGCTGTCTGCGCTGGTCGGTGACTGTGTGGGAGCAGACGGGGTTTTAAAATATTTTACCTTGAATCTGTACGCAGGAGGAAAGCTGCTCTTTAGCAGCTCACATTACGGCTCGGAGATTTACTGGATGAAGGACAGCTTTGCTGAAATCGGATTTTTGATGATGCTGACAAAAAAATATCCGCTCATCAAAGGCTTTGATAAGCGGTAAACAAACAAGGTCGATTCCAGAAAGGAATCGACCTTGTTTTATGCGTTGGTTTTTTGGGTGTAGCGGGAAAAGATGAGCGAATCTATCGCGGCAGAGTAGCCTTCGCTGTCAAACCCGAGCTTTTGCAGCAGAGCGATGCTGGCTGCGTTTTCCTGCTCAACGCAGCAGACCATTTCCCGCTGCGGGTAGAGCTGATGGAGCCGTTCTGTCAAAGCAGACAACAGTTCAAAGGCAAAGCCCTGTCGATGAAAGTGATAGGAGATGGTGTAGCCCAAGGTGATGGTTGGGGCTGCAAGAGAAAGGAAGAGGTCACCCACTAAAAGGTTATCCTCCTTGCGTGCAATGGCAAGATGCTTTTTGCCGTCGTGGCTCAGATCGTCCGCAGAGGAAGAGCGGATGAGGTTGAGCAAAGGCTCTGCCTGCCGGAATTGACCGCGCTGCCAGCGAAAGCAACGTTCATCGTTGCGGTAATCCAGCAAGCTTTCCAAGTCCTCCTCTGTAAAATTGCGCAGAACAAGACGTTCGGTGGTCAAAAGTTCCATTTCAATGCCCTCCTCTTCATTGTTGCCTATTTTTTCGGTGCAAAGACATCCCAGCCGTCCATCTCCAGCGCGATGATGTGGGAGCGGGTGTAGTGGATAATGTTGTCCAGCCGCTTCTGCTCGTCTTTCGAGTGCAGGACAAAGGAGATGCCTTCCTTTTTGGCACGACCGGTCCTGCCGATGCGGTGCAGATAGGCGTCGTTTTCCTGCGGGATGTCGTAGTTGAAAACAACCTGGATGTCGCTGACGTCGATGCCGCGGGCAGCTACATCGGTGGCAACCAGAATGTCGATCTCACCAGCTTTGTACTGCTCCATGATTTTGTTTCGCTCCGACTGGCGCATATCCCCGTGCAGGCAGGCGGTGTTTAGCCCTTGGGCGTGCAGCTGCTCGGCGACCATGCCGGTGGTGTACTTGGTGTTGCAGAAAACAATGGCGCGCGACACCTCAAATTGCTTCATCAGCCGCAGGATGATTTCAATTTTCTCACGCCCGATGCACCGGATGCTGTACTGGTCGATCTTCGGTTCGCTGTCCTGTACCGGCAGCACAGTGATTTCCTCCGGGTCGCGCTGGTACAGCCAGCCGATGTCCATGACCTCGCGGGAGATGGTGGCAGAAAACATACACATCTGCTTGAGTCCTTTTAAGCTGTCCAAAATCTTGCGGACATCCTTGTAAAAGCCCATGTCCAGCATCTTGTCCGCCTCGTCGAGGACCGCCATGTTCACCTTGCTTAAAACGACCGAACGGTGCTGCATCAAATCCAGCAGACGTCCGGGTGTGGCAACCAGAATCTGTGCGCCTTTTTTTAGCTGCTGCTTCTGTTTTTCCATCGACTGCCCGCCGTAGACCACCACCGTGCGCAGCTGCGGCAAAAACTGGGTCAGCTGGCGCAGGTCGTCACAAATCTGGGTGGCAAGCTCGCGGGTAGGCGCCAGGATGATTGCCTGCACGTCGGAAGAATCGGTGTCCACCCGCTGAATCAAAGGAATACCAAAGGCACAGGTCTTGCCGGTGCCGGTGGGTGCCTTTGCAATGACGTCCCGTCCCGTTAGCATCGGCGGGATTGCTTTGCTCTGCACTTCGGTCATCTGTTGAAAGCCCATCTGCTCGACCGCCTGTAAGATGGCGGCATCGACGGGCAAAGAGGAAAAGAGGTTTTGCTCCATAATAATTTTTTTACCCTCCAAAGCTTTCAGTCATAATCTTTTGCTCGTTTTGTAGTATAATGTTATTATACCATAAAAAGGAAGATTTTGCACGGGCTTGGGAAAATAGTCCGTTTCCATGCGAAAAAGGAAGGATAAATTCCGATGGATGAAGGAAAGGAAAAGGAAAGACGGATGGAAGAAGTGCAGGAGCAGATGACGGCAAAGCGGATTTTGTACCGCAAGAAGGACAGCAGCTGGTTTGGAAGCGATTACAATGTCAACCTCTACCAGGGGTGCCCGCATGGGTGTATCTATTGCGACAGCCGCAGCGAGTGCTATGGGGTGGAGCATTTTTCACAGGTGCGGGCAAAGCGGGATGCGCTGGATTTGCTGCAAAAACAGCTGGCATCCTGCCGAAAAGGAGGTATGGTGGCAACCGGTTCAATGTCCGACCCATACAATCCGCTGGAAGAAAAACAAAGACTAACCCGCGGGATGCTGACTTTGCTGCTTCGCTACTCCTTTGGAGTCAGCATTGCCACCAAAAGCAGCCTGGTGGAGCGGGACATCGACCTGCTGGAGCAAATCAAAGGGTATGCGCCGGCGCTGGTTAAGCTCACCATTACCACACCGCATGACCGTCTGGCAGAACAGCTGGAGCCGCACGCACCCTCCTCCTCCCGGCGACTGCAAACGCTGGAACGTCTGCGCGCACGGGGAATCTTTGCAGGCGTGCTGCTGATGCCGGTCCTTCCCTTTTTGGAGGACAATCCGAAGGACATTCGTCTGCTGGTCGAGCGGTGTGCGCAGGCAGGAGCAAAATTTATCTACCCTTATTTTGGAGTGACCCTGCGGGACCGGCAGCGGGAATATTTTTTGGAGTGCCTGGAAAAAAGCAGACCAGATGTTCGGAAAAAATATCTGGTGTTGGGTGAGCAGTATGACAACCGCTGCCCGAATGAAAAAGAGCTGTGGCAGGTGTTTTGTGAGGAATGCAAAAAGTACGGCATCCTGTGGCGGATGGAGCAGATCATCACAGCTTCTAAAGAGCCGTATCAAAACGAACAGCTTTGCCTTTTTCGGTAGCAAAACAGGGAGGACGCATCCGATGCGTCCTCCCTGTTTTTTTCAGAATAGATAGTTTAGCGCAGTCTGCCCTTGCTGTTGGTATTGGAATTCCCACGCTGGATGAAGTAGCCGATGGCAACCCCGATAAAGGCAATCATAATATAGGTGACCCAAAACGGCCACACGCTGCTGTCGTAGAACAGGAAAATGGTGGGCAAAAAAAGAAGAGCGACCAGAATCGGGTAATGCAGGTGCAGACCGTTTTCTCTTCCGCACAGGATGCCGCAGATCAGGCAAACCAGCGGGAAAAGGACAAAGAGGGTCAGCGACATCAGGGTGACCGAATCGAAGCCGAAGAACAGGATCGGCGCACCCAAAAAAGCGGTCAGGGTGACGATGGAGCAGTCCACCAGTTTCTTTGGATTTTTCATAAGCAAAGGGTTCTCCTTCCAGATTGATGCAGTTGTTGGTGTAACTTTCAGTATACCATATCTGCACCATCCTTTCAACTGCTGCATATTGCAGCAAGGAAGTTCATACCATTGGATAGACACAAATCTGCACGGACAGACGGCAGCACAGGCAAAACAGCCGGCTCTGACCGCTGCCGGAAAAGGAAAGAGAGGTCATTGGTATGGAATGTAATGCAATCAGGCAGACAGTCTGCGCAAATGAGGTGGTGTATGATTCGGTCGTGGAAGTTCCGCTGGAAAACGATGTCATCCTGCCGGATTATTGTCCCGATATTGTCAAGGTTCTAAAATGCACAGTGAACGCCTGCGTATCTTCGACCCAGGTGCAGGGCAGGCAGATGACCCTGGAAGGGCTGTGTACCGTCCATCTTTTGTATCTGGGCGAGGACAGTGCAGGTTCCTCTTTGCAGCTGCGCAGCATCGACACCCGAATGCCGTACAGCAAAACGGTCGATTTAAAGGGAGAAGCCCAGCGGCTGCTGGTGCTGGCACAGATGGATTCCTCCTACTGTAACTGCCGTGCAGTCAGCAAAAGAAGGCTGGAGCTAAAGCTCTCTTTAAGCCATCGGGTGTGCGCACTCAGCGCCGGGGAGCAGCAGCTGATTGGAGATAGCGCAGAGGATACCCAGCAGCCACAGGGTTTGCAGCTGCGCAAACGGATGCTCGAACAGTGCTGCTTTGTTGCCCAGCCGCGGGAGATCATCGACATCCGTGAAGAGCTGGAGCTGGGTGGGTCGAAGCCGGCAGTGCGCAGCATGATTTCTTCGCGCGGATGTGCGGTGATGAGCGACCACAAGCTGATTTCCGGGAAAATCGTGACCAAGGGTGAGCTGCGCATTACCGTGCTGTACAATGGAGAATCCTCCACCGAGGAGGGCGCACAATCGGAAAAGGAAAACATCCAGCAGATGGATTTTGTTTTGCCCATCAGTGCGGTCATTGATGCGCCCGGAGCGGACGATGGCTGTCTTTGCCTGGCGGATTACAGCCTGTGCGAGCTGGAAATTTCACCAAAGTTGGACCAAAATGGGGAAAACACCCTCTTCGAGCTGGAAGCAAAGGTCAGCGCTACTGCGCAGGTCTGTCGGATTCAACAGGCACAGGTAGCGGATGACTGTTATTCTACCCGCTACGAGTGCGAGGGTCAGCTGCGCCCCTTAAGCTTTCTGGAGTCGATGCAGCCGGTGGAGGAAAGTTGCCTTTATAAGGGAGAAGTTGAGCTGCCGGAAGGGGTGGAGGAAATTTTGTCCGGCTGGGGTCAGGTCAGCGGCAGTGCCGTCCGCTTTGAGGAGCAGGAGGGGAAACAGACGGCAGTCCTTCAGGTCAATCTGGATTTGTGCCTGCTGGCGCTGGATGCCGACGGAAGTATTCAGTTTTATAACAAGACCGAGCAGATGGAATGTCCGTTTGCAGCAGGCGCAGGGGACGACAGTCGGCTGCTGTTTTGCCCGCAGCTGACGGTGGTGGGATTTGACTACAACCGAACAACCGCCAATCTTGCGGTGCGCTGCGAGGTGCAGGTGCGCGGGATGCTCTGCCGTTTAAAGCGGTGTAATCTGCTGGAGGAGGTAACGGTGGATGAAAGCAAACCGATTGAGCATGACCAGGATTGTTCGCTGACCATCTACTATGCGGATGCCGGAGAAACGCTGTGGGAGATTGCAAAGCGCTACCATACGGCGATGCAGTCGGTGCTGGAAGCCAACAGTCAGCTGGAACTTTCCCCGCAGGCGGGAGTGTCCAAACGGGAGATGCTGCTGATTCCGATTTTATCCCATTAGGTCAAAGGTGCAGCCAATCAAAAGGAGGGAACGCTTTATGGATAGCCGCAATATCTACAACGACATCGCCCAGCGCACAGGCGGTGATATTTATATCGGGGTGGTCGGACCGGTGCGCACCGGAAAATCCACCTTTATCAAGCGATTTATGGAGGATTTGGTGATTCCAAACATCGAGGGGGAATTTGTCAAGGAGCGGGCGGTCGATGAGCTGCCGCAGTCGGCAGCGGGCAGGACCATCATGACCACCGAGCCGAAATTTATCCCCGAGGATGCGGTGAGCATTGAATTGGAGCAGAACGCAAGGCTCAATGTCCGCATGATCGACTGTGTGGGGTACATCGTGCCAAGTTCGCTGGGATACATCGAAAACGAGCAGCCGCGCATGGTGATGACCCCGTGGTTCGATGAGGAAATTCCGTTCAATATGGCAGCGGAGATCGGCACACAAAAGGTCATCCAGGAACATTCCACCATCGGGCTGGTGGTGACGACCGACGGCTCCATCAGCGAAATCCCGCGGGAGGAGTACGAGGAAGCAGAGGAGCGGGTCATCCGGGAATTGCAGGAGCTGCAAAAGCCGTTCGCGGTGCTGCTCAACTGCCAGCAACCGCACAGTCCTGCTGCGAGGGAGCTGGTCGAACAGATGCAGCAGAAGTACGGCGTGCCGGTGCTGGCGGTCAACTGCCTGGATTTGAGTGAATCGGACATCCGGCAGGTGCTGTCCAATGTTTTGATGGAATTTCCGGTCAAGGAGATCAAGGTCAATATCCCGCGGTGGATTTTGTCGTTGGAGCAGGGACACTGGCTCAAATCGGCTTTGTATGACGCCATCTGCCGCAGCTGCGGACAACTGCACCGCATCAGCCATGTTGCCGCACAGCTGGAGCAGATTGAAGAATGTGAGCAGATCCAGCGCGCACAGATTACCGGTATGGATTTGGGACACGGCAAGGTGATGCTTTCCATCACAGTGAAGCCGAATCTGTTCTATGATATTTTAGGTGAGGCAACCGGTCTGGAGATAGGCGGAGAGGAAGGTCTGCTGCCCTGCCTGTGCGAACTGGCACAGATGAAACGGGAATATGATAAGGTCAAAGGCGCTTTGGAGGAGGTAGCAGCTACCGGATATGGAATCGTGATGCCGTCGCTGGAGGAGCTGACCCTGGAGGAGCCGCAGATTGTCAAGCAGGGTGGACGGTATGGTGTGCGGCTGAAAGCATCGGCGCCTTCCATCCACATGATGAGAGCGGACATCACCACCGAGGTCAGCCCGATTGTCGGCAGCGAGAAGCAGTCGGAGGAACTGGTGATGAGCCTGCTGGAGGAGTTTGAAGGCGCTCCGCAGAAGATATGGGAAAGCAACATCTTTGGAAAATCGCTGCATGAGCTGGTCAACGAAGGGCTGCACAACAAGCTCTATCGCCTGCCGGCAGATGCACGCATCCGAATGCAGGAAACCATCGAGAGGATGATCAACGAAGGATGCAGCGGACTCATCTGCATCATCCTGTAAAAGAGGATAGAAAAAAGGACCCGGATGGGTCCTTTTTTTGTATGTTGTATTAGTCGAGTTGGTAAGCCAACTCAATTTCATCCTCATCACGGTTCCCTGTCGGCAAAAATCCCAGACCCTTGTATAAAGACAGTGCAGGAAGATTTTCTTCGCTGCAGGTCAATACTACCCGGGAGGAATTTCCAAAGGGCTTTTGAGCGATGTAGGCAAAACATTCTTTTAGTGCGGCTTTGCCGTACCCTTTGCCTTGCTCATGCTTGTCAATCATCATGTGCCAGATATTGTACTCCGACAAATCATAGTCATAAATGACCATCACATACCCCACCATCTTGTTTTCAAAATAAATACCGAATGGGGTACATTGTGAGTAGTATACGTACGCTTGTGCAAGGCTTCTGATTGGATGGGACACAAATTTTTCCTGTCCATCCTGTAATTCTAAATGAAATGCGTCAATGAAATTGGTTTGGTCAATTTTTTTGAGTGTCAAGTTGTTCATTACAATCCTCCTGTTGCAGCGGGGGATTACAAAACATTTTCCCCCTCGTGTGGAAAATGGTCGATTCTGTTCATTAACATACTGAACAACTCCTTTCAAAAGAATATATCTATTATGAACACAGCAATGCTGTGGAAACTGTGAATTTATATTGATATTATATAATTCGCAAAAACAAAAGTCAAGAAAAGTGAGAAATTTTCCTGCTTGCATTTTTGTAAAAAATGGGGTATAATAAAATGAATACAGCAACAGCAGGGAGGTGCGCAGGATGAAACAACCGGGGACCAAGAGCATAGCGGTCAACCGAAAGGCAAGACATGATTATTTTGTTCAGGAAACCTATGAGGCAGGCATCGAGCTGTTTGGCACCGAGGTCAAATCGCTGCGCTTAGGACAGGTCAATCTGAAGGACAGCTGGTGCGACATCCAAAATGGAGAGCTGTTCATCAAGCAGATGCACATTTCCCCTTACGAAAAGGGAAATATCTTTAACCGCGACCCCATCCGTCCCAGAAAGCTGCTGATGCACAAACGGGAGATTCTCAAGCTCTACGGCACCTTAAAGCAGGAGGGCTTGACGCTGATTCCGCTTTCCCTCTACTTCAAAAACGGCAGGGTAAAGGTGGAGCTGGGTCTGTGCAAAGGTAAAAAGCTGTATGACAAGCGCGACGATCTGGCAAAGCGCGATGCAAAACGGACCATCGACCGGGCGTTGAAGGAACGGGTCCGTTAAAAATCTCTACCATACGGGGGCGTACAGGCTTTCGACGGGGATTTTGAAGTATGTCAAGCGAGCAGAGGCGGGCACCTCTATAAAAGTCCATGTTTATTAAATATAAACGCTAAAAATAACGTTACAACCGTAAATTTCAACAAAGAAATGGCGGTTGCTGCTTAATTAAAAGCAGCTGTCCGGCTGAGGAGGACCACGGCTTTAGTTTGGGCATTATGAAGTGGTGAACGTCAGGCAGGAGTGTCTTGTACTGCCGATGAATAAAAGTCTACCGAACGGATGTGCTTGTTTGCCGGTGCATCCGTAAGGGAAACTGCTCTTTCGAGCAAAAACGGTAAACTGCGCTCGGAGAAAGATGTATGGATGGATTTTCGGACAGGGGTTCAATTCCCCTCGCCTCCACCAAGCAATAGGACTATATCTGGTAGATATAGTCCTATTTTTATGCATTTATATACCATATATAGTATATAAAGAAATTGACCGGCACAATAGGTAGACGCGCTGGGTAGATATTTCGGGAAAGATATGGTATACTGACGATAAAAGGTAGACATATTATGGACTAATAATACAGAATGAAAAGGTAGACTTTGGAGTGCCCTGATATATTTATAATATATCAGGGTGAGTTAAGTCAGGAAGAGTAAAAAAGGGGTGCAGCATAATGGCTAGAAAGGCACTGAAGAACGAAAAGAACATCTCCTACGATGATGAGAAGAAAAAGTATTATGTCTGCTTTGACTATGGAAAAGATGAGTCAGGAAAACGGAAGAAGCAATATAAGACTTTTTCTACAAAGGAAGAAGCAATCAGGGCAAGGAACCAGTTTCAGAATGACAATATTAACGGTACGGTTATTCAACCATCGAAAATGACGGTTCAGGACTACCTGAGTCAGTATATTGAGAATATCCGTCCCAGCAGTGAGAAGACCACCATCTATGGCTATGAGCAAATCCTTAAAAATCATATCTATCCGGCTTTAGGAAAGTACCCGCTGCAGGAACTGAAACCGATGCAGATTCAGGCGTATTATACGGACAAGACAAACGAAGGGAAGCTCAGCCAGAACACCCTGAGAAAACACCATGACCTGCTCAAGGCAGCATTTAAGATGGCAGTGCAGCAGGAAGTGATGGTACGGAATCCCTGTGACCATGTGAAGCCACCAAAGAACACGAAAGCAAAGATTCAATTTTATAGCGTTGAGCAGTTGAAAACATTGCTGGAAAAGGTGAGAGGGGATCGGCTGGAACTCATTGTTGTGCTGGCTGCATTTCTGGGGCTGCGTCGTGAGGAAATCTGCGGCTTGCAGTGGAAGAACGTAGACTTTGAGAAAAGTACGTTGACCGTCGATCAGGCGATCACCATGGCTGGCAGTCAGAGGATCGAAAAGACTACCAAGTCCTTTTCTTCTGTTCGTGAGCTGTATATCCCAGAAAGCGTCATGGAATGCTTGAAGAGGGAAAAGGAACGGCAGGAGAAGCTCAGGGAACTGGCAGGTATTGAACCGGAGGATGATCTGGTTGTGGTGATGGCTGATGGAAGAAAGTATCGACCAAACTATATCTCCGAACTGTTTACCAAGTTTATCGAAGATAATGACCTGCCAAAGATCACTCTGCATGGACTTCGCCACACATTTGCGACGATCGCCAATTCCTTGGGTGGACAGCTGTATGATATCAGCAAAGCGATGGGTCACAGTAACACCTCGGTTACCTCCGGTGTCTACACCCATCTTCTTGATCCGAACCATAAAGAGCTGATTGAGGAAATGGATAAAGCCATTCGTGAGAAGAAGTAATCAATATACCAATAAATGAAATCTCCCTCATAGAACTTGTTCTACGAGGGAGATTTGTTTGCTAAGATAAAGTTGAATATTTTTGATGATCAAGTTATTTTTTGAGTGAGTGTATTACCAAGTATCGGGATCTTCAGGATCAACTTCTTCATAATCATCACTGGAAATATAAGTAAGAAATTGATCTAAATCATCCAATGGAGATGGTTCATCTTCTATATCAAAAGACTCTACTTTTTTTTAAAGCACCTCGAGAGAATAGGTAGTCGATAAAATCTGTGTTTTCCAAATCTTCCGAAAAAGCAAGTGGAGGGTTGGAATCTTCGTCATTCCATGTTTTGAAATGCTCTTCGATAATATTATTGACTAAAGCATGATTATAATGGATTAGATTTTCTTTAGAAGCAGATTTTTCATAGATGTTATAAATAATTGCAGCATGTTTGTGAAGTTCTTCTTCATTATTTATGTTTACTTTTGATTGAATTTCCTGTTCTATAAAAATACGGATGATATCAGCCTGTTTCTCTTTTTCTAGGTATTGTGACAGATTTTGATCTTTTTCTACCCTTTTCTTTGCAACCTCAGATTTTTTAGAATATTTCTGTTCACCAGAAATGGATTTTTTTAGTTCTTTATAAGTTCGGGCATTGCAATTCTCTGGATAATCATAGTAAGGATTATAATATGCGTTATAGTCTATTGTTCTATATGTTTCTTCATAATTTGCTATTTGTTGAGAACGATAACCGACATTGGCACATGTTCGGCAGATGGCTCCAAGTTCTGTCGTATATAAATATCGAACTCTTTTTCCGCATTTTGGACACAGAAAATAGGTGCGATTACTGCCAGAAATTCCGGGAACTTCTGTGGTCATTTTATAAAGGTCTATATTTAAAAAGTTTGCTTTTTCTGTTTCTGGACCTTCAAAGTTGCCAGTAATTTTATTTCTTAATTTGAAACTGTCAATTCTGGCATAAGTTAATTGGTCTTTGTGGATACGTCTGCTGGTTGTTTTCTTCTTATCGTTCTTTTCCAAGATTATCAACTCCTTTAGAACAATTTCATAATCATTATATTCTTATGCGAAACAGTAATCAATACCTTAATCAAAAACAGAAGTACATCTTTTAGTTTGAACAATGAGAAAGATGATACTAATGAATAAGAAAACTTGTGATATAGTTATCTAAATCAACGACAAAAAAATAGAATGCAAAAATGTGTTTCTGTTTTTCATAGTGGCAGAGCTTGTATCGATACAATTTATACTAAAATAATAGTAAACGTTGGGTATAACAGGCATGTATTATGTGTTAACAGCATTATGCTTATGGATTAGAAGAGAATGCATGGTGATATAAGATAAAGAGCAATTTAGAAGCAAAACAGGCTTAAATCAAAGGATAAAAAGTGGAATTTTTATGTCCTGTTGATAGGTAGAAAGATTCCTTTCTTTCAATGATAAACAAATTTAACTTGTTGCAAAGAAAGCGAGGAATCATTATGACACGCAGATGCTATAAAGTAAAAGAAATTAAAGAGATGTTGGGAATCGGCAAAAACCAGACATATGAGCTTATTAAAAGCAAGAGATTTCCGGTACTGAAAATTGGTAAGGATTATCTCATCCCGATGGAAGGCTTTGATCGCTGGCTGCGGGAAGGGGATATGGGAGAACTTGCAGAGCTTGTACAGATGTAATATAGATGAGGGTAAAAAAAGGAGTTCCCGCGGGAACTCCTTTTTGCTTTATTTACACCATCAATAAAAGGACAAGAAAAAGGCTCCCCGAAGGAAGTCCTCTTTATATTAATAAACCCCACGATTAAATGCACTATAGCTATCATAATCAGATCCCAATTGTTGTCTAGCTTCACTTGATCTATTAGTTTTCACACCATACAAACTTAAATAGTACTTGGATGCACGTCCATCATTATAGTATCTCCAACATCCGGTTTCAGAGTCCCATTTGTATTCACCAAAGCCATTCGGTTGCGGTTTAGGCCAATCTGCCGGTGGATTAGACATACCTTTGAATGGACTGATTGGGTCAACCTTTGCATATGGATTAGGAATCGGTGTACTTCCATGGTAACCCGGAGAGTTTCTCCTTACAATAGAATCCAGCTGTGGATCGGCAGGATTAATGGTATCAACTAGCCCTGCTGTAATAATATCGTTGCTTGGATTACCGTAGGAGTTTACAGCATAGCCGCCGGAACTAGTGGAGGTGTTGGTGTCAGGCTTAGATTCAGCTGGTTTGGATTCAGGAGTAGAAGTCTGAGACTGGGAGGAGTCTGGTTTGGACTGAGACTGCTGGGTCTCTTGCTCTTTCTTGGCTGCTTCTTCGGCAGCTTTCTTTTCAGCTTCGGCTTTGGCTGCTTCTTCGGCAGCCTTCTTCTCAGCCTCTGCTTTTGCTGCTGCTTCTGCTTCAGCCTTGGCTTTTGCCTCGGCTTCTGCTTTCAGCTCTTCCTCGGTCGATTCTCCAATGGTTGGTTCTTCGGTAGTTTCTTCTGTTTCTTCAACCTGTTCTACAGGCTGGGTGCTGGTTTCTTTGGCTTCTGCCTGTTTGCATCCGCCCATTGCCAGTAGCATTGCTAACATCAGTGCAGTCATGCACAAAATTCTTCTATTTTTCATGTTGTTCTCTCCTTTGTAAACACACGCTCTGCACCTATTCTAACCCACAAAAAGACACGTGTCAAATGCTTTCGTCTAAAGAATCGACAAAAGTGAGAAATTTTTTTCAGAATGACCAAAGGCTTCCATCATGGAAGCCTTATTTTTGTGATTCTTTTGGAAAAATTGTGTCATGCTTTTAGAGGATTCCTCCTTATCTAAAGTAGAGATAGGAAAATCAAAAGTAAGATTCCATCTCAAATAAAAATATTATTAAGGAGGAATAAAGTATGGATACTTTGCTTTTGAAGAGATGCTGGATTTTGGTGAGCAGTATGAAGAATATGGATTGTGTGGTAGATATGCTGGAGTGCCTCTGTTCTGTGGATGGAGCAGAATGGAATCAGGAAACAAGGGGCAGGTATTTTCGACAGCTTGTTCAAAGAAGCGTGATAGCTCCAGAGATTAACCATCTTTCTGAAGAACAGAGAACCCTTTTGAAAAGCGGTGATGCGACAGAGGAACAAATCAAGGAACTGGTAGACAATATTTATCCGGATGGCAGATATCCGGTGCATGCTTATATGCAGCCTCTGCTTAAACTGGGGCTGGTGAAAATCGATTTTGAGTATCACAAGAAGCTGATCATTACCGAGCGGGGTCATCAGCTGCTGGAAGGTAAAATCAGCGATGAGGAGATGATGATTCAGGCATTGACCGACTGGAAGTATCCTCAGACAAGAGAAGATGTCCATGATCCGGAGTGGAAGGGATACAACATCCGTCCTATGATGGCTACCATTTCTGTGATCGAACAGGTGAATCAAAGAGATGAACGAAAAGGAATGGAGCCAAACGGAATTACCTTTGACGAGTTCATGGTCTACCTGATGACGATGTACAGCTGCGGTCAGATCGATGACAGAGTCCGCACTCTGGAATGGCTGCATTATAAAGAGAAGCAGATTGGAAAATCAGCACACGACCAGAAAATGCAGGAGGACAAAAAAATCATTATGAAGGAGTTTGCACCCATCAAGTCAGAGAGCGTGAAAAGTTACCGCTACGGCATTTTTAATGCTCTGGAGAAGACCGGATTGTTCGTGATTGACTATCCAAATAAGCGGATTAACCTCAATAAAGAGAAAGAACCCATCTATCATCAGCTTCTGGAGAAGCATGGATGTAAGGCGTATTAGGCGTTTTGAGATTTCCCATAAGCGGAGTGCAGATTTCCTTTCATAAAAACTGGAAAAAATCTCTAAAGTTCAGAGGATTCCCTCCCTTTACTGAAAATGAAATCACAGCAAAGGGAGGAGATTCCATTATGTAGAAAATATGCGAACAACAAAAGATAAGAGGCATGAGTTTTTAAGTAAGAAAGGAAATGAGAAATGTTGGTAGGTTATAGAAATAACGAAATGAGAGATACACTCAGGAAGGTGGCAGGAAAGCACCGTGCATACCTTCAGGAGGAGTCCGATCGGGTAGAAGGTCTGGAAATTGAGATGGGTAGAATCACCATGTACTACCGTGGTATGGACGGGGTGATGAAGTGTGAATCTACTCTCTTCAGAGATAATAACCTGTTTGACATCGGTACCTTCCGCAATCTTCGTTTTTTGAAAATTACACAGTATGGTATGTGTAATAAGAAGGGCAATTATCTGCACAAGGTATCGGATACTCTGGAGAGTTTGTATCTGACTGGAGTATCCAAAAACAGTCTGGAGCAGCTGAAGAGATTCCCGAATCTCAAATCACTTACCCTGATTGATACAGCTTTTGAGGAAGAGAGCATTTCTCTGGTACCAAAAGAAATAAAGGAAAAACTCACCTACCTGTTTGTCAATCATCTGGCACGTCCGGAGGACTTGAAGGACTGCGTAAACCTTCGCTATCTGGAAGCTGACCATATTGAGAACAAAGCCGAAACGGAGATTGTCTTCCCGAATCTGGAATATCTGAGAACCAAACGCATTGATAAGCTCTGTCTGAGTGCAGATCAGTTCCCGAAGCTCAAACGTCTGGATGTTGGAAACCAGCAGGGTGTAGTGGATCTGCAGAAGGTTTCTCAGATCAAGTCGATTCGCGAACTGAGCCTGCAGGGCAACAGCCTCTTTGACATCAGCGAGCTGGAAAAGATGTCCCTTACCGTACTGGAACTGAGCAACAATATGATTGAGGACATGAGTCCTCTTGCAGGTCATAAGGATATGAAGTACCTTTCCATCAGCAGCAATCCGGTAACCGATATTTCCTTTATTCAGGAAATGAAGGAGCTGGAGCTGTTCCAGTTTGATGATACCTGGGTAGAGGATCTTTCTGTCCTGAAAGAAATGAAAGGCATCAAAGAGCTGGGTATTTCCAAAAATCTTTTGAAAACAGAAAAAGATAAAGAACTTGTATCTCATATCGAAAGAGTACTTGAGAGATAAGCTAATTAGAAAGGGAGAAAGAAGAGGGTAGAAATACCCTCTTCTTGTTATATCAGGATGTTTGATAACGATAAGTATATTACCCGAGGGGTACAGAACTACGTTGACCCGAGGCTGCAGCTTATTTTGTGGAGAGCAATTCAGAACATGAAAGTACAGAAGGACTATCTTCAGGTGTTTGAACTGACAGTGGAGAAGAGCAGTCAGTTTGTAAAGCATCGTCAGGAAGTGCCCCCATATGAGGAGACTTTTGTAGCGAAGGGTACCAGTACCTATATAGGAAAGATCTTTGTGATCGATGATGGAGACCACAGCACGATGATGCTGGCGGAAGAGTATTAAGGACGGGGTTATTATGAAAGAGGAAGTAGTATATTGCAGCAGATGTGGACATCCGACAGATACACTGTATGATGTGGAAGGGGATCTGGTATGCAGGGACTGTATGGAGAGAGACAGCTTTGTCTGTACCAGATGTGGAGAGCGTTTTTGGGAGGATCATAATGATGGGGATGAAGACACTCCGCTGTGTGAGGAATGTTATTATAATGGAGAGTATCTCAGTTGTTTCCGCTGCGGCAGAGTTCTGACAGAGAGTGAGGCAAGATATATTGATGAGTTCGGGCCTTACTGTGATGAGTGTTACGAGAAGGAACAGGAGAAAGAAATCATCCATGACTATAGCTATAAACCGGAACCTGTCTTTTATGGGAAGGGACTCCGCTATATGGGGGTAGAGCTGGAGGTAGATCGTGATGAGTATCATAGTTCATCCCCACAGGAGGATGCAAAAGAAGTTCTGGAGCTTGCTAATGAGCAGGAGGAGAAGATCTATATCAAGCATGATGGAAGCCTGAATGAAGGCTTTGAGATCGTCACCCATCCTATGACACTCAGGTATCATCGGGAGAATATGCCATGGAAAGAAGTATGCCATCTGGTAGTGGAACAGGGATACAGAAGCCATATGACTGATACCTGCGGACTTCATGTACATGTCAACCGGACAAGTCTGGGGTTTGGTGAAATCGAGGTGGAAGCTACCATTGCAAACATCCTGTTCTTTCTGGAAAAGTTCTGGAGAGAGATGATCTGCTTTAGCCGAAGAACCGAAGGACAGCTGGAACGCTGGGCAAGACGTTATGGATTGGAGAAGCAGGGCAGTGATATTCTGCAAAAAGCAAAGAAGGGTTATTATGGAAGATATGTCAGTCTGAATCTGGAGAACAAGGAGACCATTGAGTTCAGAATCTTCCGTGGTACCTTAAAGTATAATACCTTAATTGCAACACTGGAGCTGGTCAATGAGATCTGTACCGTTTGTGCTCAGCTGACCGAAGAAGAGATGCAGGATCTGTCCTGGCTTGAGTTTGTAAAGAGAGTATCGAACAATGCAGAGCTGGTACAGTATTTAAAGGAACGTTCTCTCTATGTGAATGAACCAGTTACAGGAGAGGAGGAGCTTTAATGTGTTGCTTATTTGGGTTGATCGATTATAAGGGTGGGTTATCCTACCAACAAAGAAAAAGAATCATTCGGGCTCTGGCAATCGAAGGAGAGCAGAGAGGAACCGACGCCACCGGCTTTGCGTGGTGTCATAATGGCAGAATGGTTCTGAAGAAAAGCAGTAAAGCAGCACATGAGTTTCAGGTGCATCTGCCAAAAGATGTAAAAGTCGTGATGGGTCACACAAGACTGACCACACAGGGAAATCACCACAACAATAGAAACAATCATCCATTCATGGGACATTGTAAGGAAAACAGCTTTGCTCTGGCACACAATGGTATTATCTATGACGATATGGAACTGAAAAAAGAGTATCATTTGCCACAGAGCAAGGTGGAAACCGACAGCTATGTGGCAGTACAGCTGCTGGAACAATCCAAGAAATGCGATATGGAGTCGATGCAGCAGTTAGGCAATATCATGGGGAATGGGTTTAATATGTTTAATTTCAGTGTTCTGGATGATGAGAACAATCTTTATTTAATGAAGGGAAACAACCCGTTAGCCATCTACCATTTTAAAGAGGAAGGGTTTCTCCTGTACGCCTCCACCAAGGAAATCGCTGAGAGAGCGATGAGAAGGGCAGGAATTGATACATATCCCGTAGCGGAAGAACCAAAAGCAGGAACCATCTGGAAGATCAGCCCACAGGGGACTATTGAGGTAAACCAGTTTGAGATGAAGGATGAGCTGTCCTATTATCCCATGCTGTACCGAAGATATAATTATGAACCAGAGGGATATCCCAGAGAGCAGGGTGAGTATTTTCAGGAGCTGCTTGAATATGCTAAGCTCATCCACTTCCCCACCGAGGACCTGTTGGAACTGTGGGATGAGGGGTTCGATGAGGAAGAAATCGAGCGTATTCTGCTGGAGGAAGAGATGGTCCGAGGTGCGTAATGGGGAAGAGTATAGATGAAAGAATAGATTGGCTGATTGGATATTTAAAAAATACAAACCGGGCAGAACAGGCAGCCCTGCTGGAAGAAGAGGGGCTGGAAGCGGACCAGATTACGATTCTGGCAAAATGTCTGGTCTGCGGCTTGCTTCAGCTGGCGACACTGGAGGATGGTCTGGATGAAACCTGTACCCAATGTGGGAGCAACTGCTGGGACTATCGGGTGGAGCTGGAGGAATGTGAGCAGCAGGACGAGGAGAGCGTAGCAGCCAAAGGCAGGGAGTGCTTTGGTATGTTTCTGGATGAGGTAGAGCAAAGGATCAGAAAGTCCCAAAAACGGAAGGGTAAATAGACCTTGATTTTGGGATGAGTAATGGGAAAGAAAAGTGTCCCAAAACCCGTGTATCAGGTGGGTTTTGGGACACTTTCTTTTTTTCCGAAAAACGATCATTTTTGAGAGAAGGGAAGGAAATCGAATGAGCAATCAGACCTATGGTTATGCCAGAGTATCCACCGAACAGCAGAATCTGGACAGGCAGATGGATGCCCTGACCCGGTACGGCGTGGATAGAATCTATAATGAGAAGATGACCGGCACGAGAAAGGATAGACCGGAGCTGAAAAAGCTGCTGGAGAACCTGACAGAGGGGGACACCGTGGTGGTGGAATCCCTCTCGCGACTGGGCAGAAGCACCCGAGACTTGTTGGAGCTGACCGAGCTGTTTGAGAAGAAGGGGGTTCATCTGATCTCCCTCAAGGAGAATATCGACACCAGCTCCAGCACAGGCAGGTTATTGTTTACCCTGATGAGTGCCATCGCACAGTTTGAACGGGATGTTATCGCCGACCGGACGAGGGAAGGTTTAAACTCTGCGAGGGCAAGAGGACACTTGGGAGGCAGACCTAAGGTGCCGGAGGACACCATCCGAAAAGCCATCGGAATCTACCATACCGGTCAGTACTCCATTCAGGAGATTGAGCAGCTGACAGGGGTCAAGAAGTCTACCCTTTATCGTTATTTGGAGGGGGAGAAGGAAGAGTGCAGTAGATTATAATAGCCAGAGCAAGTTGACTGAGGTAGATGGTTATATAGAGTTAATTTGCAGGATATTAAAAAATAAAAAGGTGTAGAATTTCATAAAAATTAATCAATAATTTATGGAGATAATTAGCATAACCCGACAATTATTGATTGACTAAACATGAGAATCACCATATAATGATTATTATGGAGGTGGGAAAATGCTTATAAGATTTAAAGTTGGAAATTTCCTCTCTTTTAATGATATTCAGGAGTTCTCAATGTTGCCAGGCAATGATTGTAGCAAACAAAATCGTTTATATAAAGATACTAACATTGAACTTTTGAAGTTTACAGCAATATTTGGAGCAAATGCAGCTGGAAAATCGAATTTGGTTTCGGCTATGGTTTTTGCAAAAAATATGATTATGAAGGGATTTCCAGAAAGTGCAATTTGGAAATATTGTAAATTGGATGATGCAAATAGAGAAAAGCAAAGTTATTTCGAATTTGAAATAGAGTTAAATGGAAGATACTATGCTTATGGGTTTGAGCTTGTATTAAAACAACAGAGAGTAGTATCAGAGTGGCTCTATGAACTATCTTCTGACGGTGAATCAAAAGAAATATTTACTCGAGATCTTGAGAAAAAAGAATGTAATATAAGTTCTTATTTTCACAATGAGGAGTTATTGAAGCGATTGCAGGTTTATGCTGATGATATTAGAGAAGATGCAACAGTATTATTCTTAAAAAATTTGAATCAGAATAAAGATAAATTGTATACATTTGAAGAGTCAAAAATTATACAAGAAGTCTTTGTATGGTTTATGTTGAAATTAGATATCAATTTGCCAGATGAACCAATTTCAGGGTATTCATATTTTACTTCTAATAAAAATATAGAAACAATCTGTTCTAGAATAGCAGCTTTTGGTACAGGAATTACAGACTATGAAGTAGTAACGAGTTCACCCGAAAATGTTATTGGAAAGATACCGGAAGAACTGTTTAAAGAAGTTATTGCTAATTTGACAGAAAATAAATTAGTAAAGACACTTGATGGAAAAAATCCAACAGTTACTATTAGAGGAGATAGAGAATTCTATGTATTCTCTATCGATAAAACAAAAGATGAAGATGTAGTGATATGTAAAACAATACAGTTTCATCACGGAAATAAGCAAATTTCTTTTGAATTTTCAGAAGAATCAGATGGTACTAGACGTCTGTTAGATTTGCTGACGATATTGCTTGAAGATAAACCTGATCGTGTTTATGTAATTGATGAGATAGACCGGAGCTTACATCCGCAATTAACTTACAAGTTTATTTCGGAATATCTCAAAGTGGCAGCAAAAAAGAAAATTCAATTAATTGTCACAACACATGAATCTCGTTTGTTGGATCTTAATTTGCTCAGAAGAGATGAAATTTGGTTTGTAGATAAAAACACCAAAGGGGAATCTTCTGTCTATTCTTTCGATGAATATAATGATATGTTTGATAAAAAACTGGATCAGGCATATCTTGAAGGAAGGTATGGAGCGGTACCAATCTTCAATGAAATTTTTCCAAGTTAAGAAGGTGACAGACTATGAGAACTGAAAGCCCATTTGGAAAGAGAAAGGCACCCTCTGGTCAAAGCTTACCAAAACGAAAATACTTCTTAGCTTATGAAGGAAGTCAGACAGAAAAATTATATTTCGATGGGATAAAAAGCAATAGGGATCAATTAAAGATTAATAGTCTGATTGACATTATTCCAATTTTACGCAGCTACAATGAGGAAGGATGCGGACATCCTAAAAAAATTGTGGAAGCAGTGAAAGAATATATTGATCAGATGAAGGGAGGATCCTGTAAGGTTTCCCAACTTGCTCAATGGACAGTTGACTATATAAACAAATGTAATATGACATCCCCAATACCTTCACAAAAGACTTTTGATAATTTGATACAATATTTTAAAGGTGAAGGAATCAATCCAAATGATACTGTAAGATCCTTGGATGCGGTATATAATCTGATCATCAATTACTTTCAGAACATTAGGCTAGAACGCTTAAAAAAGTATTTGGAGAGCCAGCAAATATCATATTGTCCCGGTTTTGATAAAGTATGTATCATTGTTGACCGAGATCCCCAGAGTTTTAAAGCTGAGCAATATGATTATGTTGTGGAGAAATGTCAAACAGAGGGATATCAATTATATGTCACGAATCCATGTTTCGAGTTCTGGTTATTACTCCATTTTGATGAAGTTATGGATATGAATCCGGAGGACTTACGGAAAAATGCGAAGATGACGAACAAGAGTAAGAGGAGATTTACAGAATATAAGCTGAGAGAACTGGTTCCGGGTTACCAAAAGAATGACATCAGGTTTTCTGTATTCCTTCCCAGAATAGAAATAGCAATTCGAAATGAGAAGAAGTTTGCAGAAGATGTGTTAAAATTAAAAGACCATCTAGGAAGTAATGTTGGCTGCTTAATTGCAGAATTACAAAGCTAAGAAAAAAAGATCGGAGTGATATCCGATCTTTTTTTGTGCCATATAGAGAAGCAAATATATTACAAGAGATAAAGTAAATCTAAAAAATTCGCAATTCACTCCAAACAAATTGACAAGAGATATATTTTAGTGTAGTCTAAAAAAGATATCTTTTACAAAGGAGAGAACAAGATGAAAAACAGAAGAATTTTGTGCATGACTGCACTGATGTTAGCAATGCTGTTGGCAATGGGCGGATGCAAACAGGCAGAAGCCAAAGAAACCAGCACCCAGCCTGTAGAACAGGTTGAAGAAACAGAAGAAACTACCGAAGAACCGACCATTGGAGAATCGACCGAGGAAGAGCTGAAAGCAGAAGCCGAGGCAAAAGCAAAGGCTGAAGCAGAAGCCGCAGCCAAAGCCGAAGCAGAAAAGAAAGCTGCCGAAGAAGCAGCAAAAGCAGAAGCTGAAAAGAAAGCCGCTGAAGAGCTCAAAGCCAAAGAAGCAGCTGAAGCTGCCGCTAAAGCAGAGGCAGAAAAGAAAGCAGCTGAGGAAGCAGCCGCTAAAGCCGAAGCCGAACGCAAGGCCGCCTAAGAAGCAGCTAAGAAAGAGCAAGAGACCCAGCAGTCTAAACCAGACTCCTCGCAGTCTCAAGCCTCTACTCCTGAATCTAAGCCTGCTGAATCCAAACCGGATACCAACACCTCCAGTAGCTCAGGTGGTTATACTCTGAATGAATATGGCAACCCAAGCCGTGATATTGTTGGCAAAGGTTTAGTGGATTATATTAATCCATCAGATCCAGCTATCACACGTATGATTGGCCCTACTGGCTATCATGGTAGTACGCCTATTCCAAATCCTTTAGCGGAGATAGATCCTATCAGCCCATTTATTGGCATGAAGAATCCACCAGCAGATTGGCCTAAACCCGATGCAAGCAAAGAAGGTGGCGGATTTGGTGAATATAAATGGGATCCAGAAACTGGCTGCTGGAGATATTATAATGGAAAAGCAAGTAATTACTATTTAAGTTTATATGGCGTAAAGACTGTACGATGCTCTGAAAAGAAAAAGATGTTCCCAGCTGAGTATAGTGGATTTTCAGCTAATAATAGAGGCGTATATTAGTAATCGCAGTTAGTAGTTGCAATTATAATAGCACATAAACAGCGGTTTGTCACAGAAGGCAAGACATAAGCACAATACCTTGTGCCTCGTACAAAGGGACAAGGAGAGAACGGTAAAAGTAAAAACAAAAAGTAAAAACACAAACACAAAGAAAAGCTATAGATTGAAACTTCCCCATAACGCAGCATGGGCACAGCGAGAATCAATCTATAGCTTTTTTGTATTAGTAAGAAATGAGGCAAATGAGTTGCTATAAACAATTAGTGTTCAATATGATCGTTATATAAAAAATACTTTTCCTTTAGCTGTTGAAAGTAATCAAATAGCTTGGGGCAGGACTGTGTTGCAGACAATGTTATTTCCAGTAAATTCTCCCAGTAAAGGTTAAGAATATTTGTAGTGTTATGTTTTTTTGCAAACAGGTCGATGTATTGACGTTCGTGATTAAGTGAGTGATTTTCTCTCGGTGTCAGGAATACGACAATATCTTCTGGGTTTTTGGCAAATACAATATTTCTTGAAATTTGGTAGTGAGAATAAAATTCAAAAATGGAACAGTTCTGATGTTCTGGGCAGGAAAAATTGAACTTGCCAAACTGGACACATTGGAAGTGATAGCTGCATATGGAAGATTCTTTAAAGTAAGGACAATTTTGTGTTAGAGGAAGGTAACATTCCTGCCACTTGTGTCCATATTTTTCTTTGTCCTGTGGGCAGGGACGGATACTGCCAAATTCAGTTTCTGTGTACTTTATTTCAAAGGAAATATGCCTGCCATCAGATAGTTCGAGATAGAAGTCAAAGTTAGTTCGTTCTTTTGGTGATGGTTCATATTCAAAACAGGCATTTACGATACACACATTTTTGGGGATAGATAATCCGGCAGTACGCAGAATAGAAAGCAATAAACCTTCATAGGAGGCTTCTTTAAAGAACTTTTTGAAAAAGCTGATACATAAAACCTGAGAGGAATTTAAATGACAGGCGTATTGATGATAGGGAAGTGGTCTGCCGTTGCAAAGCTCACCTTTCAGGTCACATCTGGCAGGAGGTTGACCATCAATAAAATTAAATCTCAGTTCCTTACAAATATGAGGATAGGATATACCGTGATATAAGCCTCCAAGTTGTTCAGGAGGAAGAACTTGTATGATATGCTCTTTTACTTTTTGAGCATATTGAATTTCTTTTTTATTTTTCATAGAAACACCTTACACGAAATTGTTTAATCAGAATATATCATACTTTCTAAAAATACTCAAATATTCTGTGATGTTATAGTTGTTTAAAGGTGGATATGAGCAAATAAAATAATGAAGTGATGGACATTGCAAAGAAATTAAAGTTAAAATCGTTGGTTTTTGGAAAGATAGCTTTAGGAAAAGAAAAATTACTGTATGAAAACGCATACACAAAAGTAGCAGTAAACAATTTTCATATTGAGACAACAAAACCAGTGTAATGGTAGTGCTTACTTGTCTAAAAAGCATTTTCGGTATATACTTTAGAAAAGTATATTATCAAGGGGAAGATAGGAAATGGCTGAAAAGAATACCACTGACATTGGTGGTCCTATGTCAAGATTTAGTACAAGTTAAAATGAGGTTTTCCTCATCTTAACC
>OIZB01000119.1_pt1 | contig 78122 bp, 86 predicted proteins | sample 1588401 | NCBI WGS metagenome assembly OIZB01 (sample SAMN03283270) | human gut metagenome | biome: human-associated habitat; material: feces | host: Homo sapiens | place: USA | collected 2013
TGTAGAGACCGGCGAGGACGGTGCAGCAGCATTTAAGCTGGAGTTTGGAGGTAAATCAACGCATAATCGCCGGGAACGCCCAGTTTACGGGCATTGCGGCTGGTCGAGGGGTCGGTTTTACTACCGGATTACTACTTTTGAGGGAAGGCCTTGGGATGCGAGAGACCCCCATAAGACCACATTCATGGCATTGAAGCATGCAATCAGACTATCAATATGGCGGAAACAGAAAGAGACCCCCGGTGTGGAGAAGGCACCGGGGGTCTCTTCGCCCCAGAGGAAGGGATACGGGGAGCTGCGGTTCGGGGTGCGACCCGGCCATCCACGCAAGGCGGTTACGAGTATATCACAGGCCGAGGCGCTTGCGCATGGCCTCACGCATCTCCATCATCTTGTATTCGCGGCGGTTCTCGCCCGCGAACTTGATTGGTGCGCAGCGCTCCAAGATGCGCGTGAAGATGCGCGGCCATGGGGCGTCGTCGGCATCGGACTTCGTAGCGATGTTTGGGTCGAGGTTCGTCGTGACGACCATCGGCCTGCGGTTCTTGTAACGCGAGTCGATGATGTCGTAGACATGCCCCATGACGTAATCGGTGCTGCGGTGCGCCCCCAAGTCGTCGATGACGAGGAGGTCATACTTGAGGAGGCGCGACTTCGCGTTCTCGCGCTCGTTGAACGGCACCGACTCGATGTGGGTCACGATGTCCTGCACGCTGGTCTGCAACGCGGAGAACCCGAGGTCGATGACCCGGTTGGCGATTGCCGAGGCATAGAAAGACTTACCTGTGCCCACCTTTCCCCAGAGGAGCAACCCATTCATGTCATCGCGTGAGAACGTGTCGGCATAGCCCTTGCAGATGGCAGCTATCTGGGGCGTCCTGCCGTCATCGGCATCGAAGGTGCATCCACGAAAGAAGGCGCATCCGGCGAAGCACTCAGTGCGCGCTCTCTCGATTTTGCGCTTCCGCTCTGCGGCAAGCTCGCGCTCACGGCGCTCCGCCTCCGCACGCTTCATGCACTCGCAGGGAATCGGCACGATTGCCGTGTGTCCGCCGAGAAGTTCCGTGGAAAGGCGCATTTCCTTCGGCGTTCCGCATCTTCCGCACACGAGCAGGCCATCTGAATTACGGTAATCATCATCGGCGATGGTTTCGGTAAATTTCTTCATTGTTGGTCAGTCCTTTCTTTTCTGAATTGCTGAGAGCCGTTTTACGGCCATCAGATTGCACATTAGTCCTCGGGTGAGGAGGATGGCGTGAAAACGCCGTGTGAGCGATTCTGTTCACGCGTGGGTGTATATCAGTATGTCCCGTCGCAGAGCATTTCCTGAGCGGTGAAGTAATCGCACCCGTGTTTCTCCATGACCTCCTCCGGTGTCATCTCGCGCCGACCGGGATTCGATGCAAGGGGTTTATGCGAGGTCGCTTCGCGCTTGGCGTCTCTCCTTGCCCAGTTGCGGATGGTGGCGAGGTGGTTCTTGTAGCTCTTGCCGGAGCTGTCCATGTACGTGCTCAGGCGGTCGATGCGCTCCTGCCAATCATCGGGGAACTCGGCCTTGAGCTTCGAGAGGTCGGTGTCCGTCAGTTTGACGTTGCGATACCGCCCATAGGTGCCCTTCTTCTCGAGAGCAGCCTTCGCCGGGGCGGTCGCATATCCATCGGTACTTGCTCCCTTTTTACTTTCTCCATCCGTATTTGATTGCTTAGTACTTAATTGCGCTCGATTTTCCACATGTGGGTTATCCAGTTGTGGTTTATCCACATGTTGATTTTCCACATGTGGGTTTTCATCTTGTGGGTAGTCCGAGAAGGTCCAGAGCCAGTCGATGATTTTCCCCTTGTCATCGCGGATGCGCTCGCGGGTCAGGTAACCGCCTGACTCCAACTCCTTGATGGCGGAGCGGATGACGCTCTCTCCGTCAGACGGGAGGATGGAGGTCAGCCCTGCCGTGCTGAAATTCCAGTTGTCGGGAAGCGAGAGCATGGTGCTCAGGAGACCGCGAGCCTTGAGCGATAGGTTGCTCTTGAAGACCTGATTGTCGATGACCGTGAAATTGCTCTTGTGTGCTTTACGAAGAACCGCTATAGATGTTTTCCTTCCTTGCGGGTGCCTTGATGGGAGCCGTCATGCGACGGCGTTTCCCGTCTCTGTCAACGTGTACCAGTTGCGGTAATCGGGGTCGAGACCGCCATATTCGCGCTCGGCGATGAGACCGCCTTCGCGAAGCTCCCTCAAGGCCTCTGTCGCGTCGCCTGACGGAGGCTCATGAAGGGGAACATCTTCCAAAGGTACTCGGGCGACACATGCACGTAAGCGCGACCGCATGTATTGAAATGACCGGCCTGCGACCCGTCGGGGAACCGCATCAGGTGCGCGATATGATTGAGCACGACTGCGGCGCGGATGCCGTGCTCCGTCGCCACATCTGCATCGAAGCTGACTTCCATGTAAGTGCCTCCAAACGACAATACCCCGTGGTGATAGCGGACACCACGGGGTATTTCTATATATTTCCCGCCACGAGGGCTGAGAAAGCTAAGTTGTCCGGTTCCGCTATAAACCTCGATACCAAAGATACACCATTCGGCGATGGGATGCACGCTGCATGGCGGCTCCATATATTCACCATGTTTGTAGTAAGATAGCATCCTACAATGCTTGCAATATGTCATATCGCTCTCCACGTATCCTTCACATGCCCATTTAATTATTTATAGGGACACGCGCGAGGGGCCGCCGGGTGCCAAATCGGTCGGGAATGTGAAATGTGAGTGCCGAAAGCGCCGTGGTGTCGTATCATCGAGCCAGTCCTTTCTGCTTGATGAGTTGCAGCAGAGACGGGAGACCCGCAGGGGGAGGCATCTGCCATCCGCTGCGGGTCTTTCCTTTTTACGGCCTACCAGTCCGCTTGATTTTCATCCTCGGCCATGTCGATGGTTTCCGACATTTCGGTCACATCCTCAGCCTCGACCGCATTTGGTTTCCCCGTGCGCTTCGGCTTCGAGGAGCGCTTGAACGCGTCAAGCGCCTCTTTGGCCTCCACGGGCGTGCGCGTGTCGGTGACCGCCATGAGCCGGATGTCCTCGGCGCTCTCGGCGAGCCAGCCTTGCAGCCCTTCGAGGTCGATGGCGGTCCAATCCGCACCGAGGGTCTTGAGTACGGTTTCGCCGATTGCCGCGAGGGTCGCGGCTTTCCACTTCCTCGCCTGCTCGCGCTCCTTGGCGGCGGCTATCTTCCTCTGCTCCTTGAGTGCGGCGGCCTGTCGTTTCAGCTCATCGAGCTTCCCGTCGATTTCCGATACCGTTGCCATGTTAGGTCCTTTCCGTCTATTTGCCGACATGAGCCTCCATTATATGCCAGAGTCGGTTTCCCACCCTTTCAACAGCCTGCGGGTCGGGTTGGGAACCCTCCGGCCATTGAAAGCGTGGAAAACCGACAGAGGTGGTTGCCTTGTTATCATTGTAGTATAGTGGTATACTAGCAATGTTGTTTTATATACGGTATCTGCCGTTTACAGGCCGGTGCCCGTCGGGAGAGGAGTTCAATCCATGGGTTTGAGGGACATGTACAGTGCCGGGGACATCATCGAGTACGAGGGGGGCGGGCGCGACTACCTCGTGTCAATCGAGGGCGAGGAGGGGCTGTGGGTGAACGCCTGCAATCCGTCGTGGATTGAGCGCGGCCTTCGCTCCTTCTGCGACGAGTGCCGCCCGTTCTTCTCCGACCGCTTATACGAGGGTGCCGAGGTCGTGGGTCATTTGGGCGGGGGCACCGTCGAGGATGCCAGTCGATGGTACGAGGAGAACAAGGCGTTATATCGGGGCTGAGTGTGTTACGATGGACGGGCCGTCTCCTTTCTTGACGGTGGTTGCATATGGGGACCGGCGGGGCGCTGACGCGCACCCCCGGTCCCCTTGTCCGATTGGAGTCAAATCATGGAGAATCAGAACGACCAAGTGCTCGTGACGCGCAAGACGTTCCTCACGGGCGGTCAGAGGGCGGGCTACCTCTTCGCGGGCCTGCTCGGCGGTGCGGGATGCGCAATCTTGGCGTCCCTGTGCAACATGGACGCGCCGTACCGCTCCGATTGCACGAAGTTCGCGCTCATCGGCCTCGGCATCCGAATCGCGCTGTCCGTCGTCGGCTACATCGCGATGCTGCCCCTCTTGGCGCTGCCCTACTAGCCTGACGCAATCGAATCCCACCGATACGGCACCTCGGGTAAGACCGGCGATGCGGGGGAAAAGAGTGGTGTCGCCAAGAGGTGCGCGGCCACGCTTGGAGTAGACCAGACCTGATAAGGCTTGGATGAGTTACGAACTGTAGGGAGATGCCTGCACGGAAGGGGTCGCGCTTCGGCGCGGCCCCTTTTCTCATGGGTGGATGGAAGGCAAGGCGGGGAGAGAGGAGGAAGGGGTGACGGTTACGGGGATGGCGGTGCAGTGGGTACGGCGATTGGTCCGCATGGGTGACGAATAGGGATGGCAAGGATAGGGGCAAGCCCCTATGACCCATGTTCCCCGCAGGGGCGACCTTGTGGAGAAGGTATGTAGGAATGTAGTTTACCACGTTGATAGCATGATAGGTTGCTATAATTAAGGCACGGTAAGACCGAGAGAGGAAGGAACCGGGTATGCTTACTGCGGATATGGCTCGCGATATGAGCGGTGACCAGAAAGTTACGGAAGCGCTTGAGTATTTCGAGTGCTACATCCGCAAAGCTGCGGAGCACGGGCAGCGAGATTCGTGTCTCTCTTATTGCGACTGCATGAACGGGGCGAAGGAGAAGGCCATCGAAATCCTGCGTCAGCGCGGGTTCGAGGTGCGGCGGCATGTCGAGTTCATAGGTGGTGTCAGGCAGTCTCCCGCGTTCTACGCCTTCTGGTAATCAGGTGAGGGGCATCCGAGAGGGTGCCCCTTTTCATGGAGAGAATATGTAGTATTATGGTTTGCTATATTGGTAGAATGACATATTGCTATAATTAAGTCACAGGCAACCGAGAGAGGAAGGAACCGGACATGTTGCACATGTTGGAGAAGGGCGGGTACCCGGAAGGGCATCGCTACTGGTCGAACGCGACTGCGGACCTCACCGCCCCCGATGGGCGCGAAATCGGGCCGGAGGAGCTTCCTGTGCAACTCAGGCGCGTGCTTGACGAGCTGTGGTCGGACGGTTACGGGGTGGAGTGCTATCTTGTCGAGTGGAATGGGCGGCACTGCGTCCAGCTCTCCGCAATGTATGACGAAAGCTACGCAGCGGACCTCGGTAAGGGCTACCCGGAGCTTGTCGAGCTGGCTCGCGGACGTGCGAAGGAGCTGGGAGCCGAGCGGCCAGACCTCCATGTGGTGTTCGCGGAGGATGTGGACCAGTGGAAGGCTGGCGACCCCTTCACCGAGATTTGGGTGGTCATGCCGTGGGACGTGGATGCAGATGCCTTCCATGAGGTGGCGGATTGGTTAGATTCCCGTTGCCGTTTCAACGAGTAGCCGGATATGGAAACATCAGGGGGCACCTCGGCGGTGCCCCTTCCCCGTGTGGGACTGGAAGAGAGGGGAACACCATGCTCGATGCGAGGGCGGGGGTTTGAGATTGGCGAGGAGGTCTGGCGGGAAGGCCTCTTCAAATGCCGAGACGTATATATCGCGCGATGGTGAGGGCAGGGCATATACCCAAGCGAGGGCATCCGAGTGGGTGCCCTTCTTTATGATGGATATGTGGATACCTGTTTTACTACCTATGTAGTATTGTGGTTTGCTACAATACTATTAACACAAGCCAATGAGGAAGGGATGGGGACATGGGGAAGATGGACAAGACCGAGAAGTACACGGTCGCGGGTCTCTGCTTCGGGGCGGTCGGCGTGTTCTTTTGCGAGGATGCCACGGTGTGCGCTCGCGTCTATGGGTACTGCGACGGCACGGTGGTCGAGTTCTGTCTGGGAATCGCCTGCATCGTCATCGCGACCGTCTCGCTCTACATCGCCGGTATGCTTCGAGACCGCCGCATCCAAGCGGAGTTCGCCCGTCGCCGCGCGGAACGCGAGCGCCGCAGGGCCGAACGGGAGAACCGGGGATGGTGACACCGTGGGGCACCCGAGAGGGTGCCCTTTGGCATGTGGGAGGGGATATGCCGGACATGCGCGAAGGTGATTTGGGGACTGCCGCCTGTTACCTCACGGTCGAACGGCTCGCCCTGCAAGCCGGGGTGGAAAGCCCCTTCTGGGACGAGGCCTCGCTGCTCATGGGCGGCTGCGAGGAGCCTTGGTATAAGAAGCCCCTCACGCCCCGCAGGCTGCGGTTGTTCCTCAAGCGATACGGCGGGAGCCTTGCTGATGATGCCGGACGGCGCGGACACGCCGCGTTCGTGTTCTCGGATGTGATGCACCTGCACGGCATCCCCTTGGGAGGCGGGGCAGATGGCTTAGGTGCGCTCTACGTGAGGCGTGCGGAGTCGGTCGCGATGACCGTGGCCTTCCTCGCCACCGGATGCACCCTCGCCGATATGGCGGCAATCACGGGGCTTGGGGAGGAGGCGGTTGCCGAGCGCATCACGCGCACATGGGACGGCGATGCGCCGGGGCGGATATACGGACTCGCCCATGCCGCGCACCACGACCGCATTCCCGAGACCTTCGCATCATCAGATGACCTTGACGAGCCTTGGGATGATTGGATATGCCCATGTCGAGGATGACGAGGGAACTTCATCCCCTCGGACTCCCCAGAGGCATCGCCCTCACCGTCGATTCACGGCTGCGCACATGACTCGACGGCTCACGCGATGGATAATGGGGGCGCATGGCATACACGGTTCGAGAGGAGACCGACATGAAGATACCGGCGAGCAAGGTGCCCGCGCAGGTGTGGGCGGACAAAATGAGGACGGAGGGAGATTTGAGCGAGGCTGAGAGCGAGCGCTTGAGGAGGTGGGATTCTAGCAAGCAGGTGTACAGGGTGAATAGCACCCTTTGGGATGAGTTAAAGATTGATAACAAAGACGAGATTCCCGTATCTGTGTTCAGTAAGCTTCCATATGATTGCATTTTCATCGAACGGAAAGATTCATTTACTGTGCCCCTCCCATTAGGCGACCTAATCAGCGACGTGCTTGATGCTGATGGGAATATGATAATTAGTACTAATGGACATTTCTGTTGGTGTGAAAATGAGAAGTTATATATAAGTCCACTCATTAATTCGGTGTATTTGAAAATAGAGGATGTCACAAAAAGGAATGTGTTATATGAGAGGACTTGTTTCAATTGTTCAATTGATTTGAAAAATAGTGTGACATTCGATGAAGTCATGAAGGATTTGAAATCATATATTTCAGTATCAATGAATGATGAGAACCTTGATAAAGGCTCTGCTCGAATGAAACGTATAATCAATGAGATGCATACAGAAGGTCGTAAGACGGTATTTGATAATCCTTTAGCCAAGTCTTTCTTCAAGTTAATACCGAAAAAAATGCTCTCAGAGGCGTTGAAGAGTTATGCAAGAAGCACGTGGCTTGACATTGCAAGTCATGACCTTGAAAAGCTCCTCGGCACCCTCATGTACATCTCCTCGAAGGAGGCTGATGTGCGCACGGTGTACGCGCCCCAGAAGAACCAGACCCGCAAGAGCCGTCAGACCGATTGCACCGTCCATGATGTCGGTTTCCGCATCGCCCCGCAGCTCGCGGAGGTCCGCCGCGTCTACGAGCATGAGGCGAAGGGTCAGGATGGCGGCAAGACCGGACGGCATGTGGCACCCCATGTCAGGCGCGGCCATTGGCACGGGTACTGGACCGGCCCGAGGGAGAACCCCACCGGCCTCGAAATCAAGTGGGTCGCGCCGACAATCGTGAATGGCTCTCGTGGCGAGCTTGAGGGAACCGTCCATGAGGTCGGCGACCGTGACGGGCGATACACCCTCAAATCGACCCAGAGGGAGTGCGGCAGGGCAGCCGAGCAGCTGAACGGCGCGGGTCGTTCCGAAGAGCAGGCCCGAGATGGAAAGTCCGACCGATGACGCTCTGTGCGCATCTCATGGTATTGTGTATTTGCATCATTGTTGCTTTATAGTCTGATATAATCATATCCATATAGCATAATCTCGACTTGGAAGGGGTCGCATGGAAGAGGAGGAGCGCACGTTCACACCCGGTCAGGCGGAGGCCATGGACGCCCTGCTGTCTGGCCGCAACGTGTTCCTATCGGGAAACGCGGGCACGGGCAAGAGCTACGTGCTCAACGCATTCATCGAGGAGCTTGAGGAGCGCGAGGTTCCCTACCTCGCCATGGCCCCGACGGGGATAGCCGCGCAGAACTTGCATAACGGCACGACCATCCACCGCACCTTGCAGGTGGGTTTCGGCGTGCTCGACCCGCACGACGAGAACAAGAAGACGCTCACGCGCAAGGTGCTCAACAAGGCCGAGGTCATCATCATCGACGAGGTATCCATGTGCCGCATCGACCTGTTCGAGCGCGTCATGAACATGGTGCTCGCAGCCAAGCGCGTCTCGGGTAGGAAGCAGGTCGTGCTCGTGGGCGATTTCTTCCAGCTCCCGCCGGTCGTGACCGATGATGACCGCAAGGTGTTGATGCAGCTGTGGCCGGGGAACGATGACGGCTACGCCTTCAAGTCGCAGCTGTGGAAGGGCATGGATTTTGAACCGCACGTCCTCACCGAGGTTGTGCGCCAGAGCGACCCCGAGTTCATCGGCCAGCTCAACCGCGCCCGCATCGGCGATAGGGACTGCATCGCCTACTTCAACGAGCGCTCCATATCCGACCGCAAGCGGGCACCGGAGGATGACCTGTGGCTGTGCGCCACGAACCGCATGGCATCCACCATCAACGACGAGCGCGTGGGGGAGTTGGAGCGCTTGGGCGCGAGGGCGCGGACGTACACGGCGTACTCCTATGGCGATGTGAAGCCCTCGGACAAGCCTACCGACGATAAGCTGCGCCTCGTGGAGGGCGCACGCGTGATGCTGCTCGCCAACATGCCCGACCATGGTCTCGCGAACGGCTCGCTGGGGACCATCTCGGAAGTCGGGGTGGATTGCGTCACGGTCGAGTTCGATGACTGCGAGTACCCCGTCGAGGTGAGCGAGAAGGAATGGAAGGTGCTGAAATCCTCCGTGCGCGACTTCATCGGCGATGACGGCAACCCCGCGCAGGAGCTAGTAACCGACACGGTGGGGTCATTCACGCAAATCCCTCTTCGCCTCGCGTTCGCCATCACCATCCACAAGTCGCAGGGCCAGACCTTCGAGCGCTGCGCCGTCCATTCCAAGGTGTTCGGCGCGGGTATGCTCTATGTCGCCCTGTCGCGCTGCACGACCTTCGACGGCCTCACCGTCTGGCCGAAGATAGAGCGCCAGCGCCTCTACGCCAACGAGTCCGTCATCGAGTTCTACGACTCCCTCGCCGCCAAGGCCGGGGAGGTGCCGGAGCCGACCCAAGACGCCCTGTTCGATGTGGATGCGCCTACGGCGGCGCTGGCCGCATCCACGGAGAGCACCGAGCCGATGAAACCGGGAGACGAGGATAAGGTCTACATCAAGTGCCCCGTGCATCTGGCGGAGCGCGTGCGCGGCTACATCGACGCATTGATGGAGACGGTTCAGGCATAGGAGGGGAAATGGAATTGCGTCAGGAGAGCCTGTTCGCCGACGAGACCAAGGGAGGTATCGAGGTCATCTACTCGAAATTCATCGACCAGCGGAGGATGGATTACAAGGCCCTGTTCGGTGGCTTCGACCATCTGAGGGTCATCACGTTCTCATATGGGCTAGGCTTCGTGGAGACGGTTGCCGACATGTTCGAGGATGTCGAGATAATCATCGGCTCCATGAACACCGTGCGACCCGACATCGTGGATGTCGCCATGCACCAAAAGTTGGAGATGAAGCGCCTTTCCAAGCGGAAGCAACTCGTGGAACGCGTCAAGGACGGCTCCGTGCGCATCTACTTCAACATGCGCAAGATGTCGCATGAGAAGCTGTACATACTGTCTGCCGACGATGGGCGCTGCCGCATCATCACGGGTTCAGCGAACCTCTCCAAACGAGCCTTCACGGGCGGTCAGTACGAGGAGATAACCTGCTTCGACGGCGATGTCGTGATGTTTGATAACCGCCTCGCACGCTTCGAGTCGTTGAAGGGAATGTCGTCCACGACGCCGTTGGAACCCGCCGCCATGGTCGATTTCGCGAGTGTCGCCGGGGACTCCGAAGGTGAGTTAGAGGTGGTGCCGGTCATGCGGGCGAAGGGGGTCGTCTACCTCTGCGACATGCCGGAGGATGACGATGAGGTTGAGACCTTCTACACCTTCAACCCGAAGGACATGACGGAGGAGGAGCGCGAGCAATATGCCGCGATGCGAGAGCAAAAGGTGGACTACAAGCCGGTCACCGGTGGTCGCGTCATCATCCCTGATGAGGTGCGTCGCGTCATTCGCGCGGCAAGAGAGGCCAAAGCAGAGCGTGAGGTGCGTGCGGTCGCCTATCCGAAGTTCCATTATGACACCGAGAGCGGCGCGGCGACGTTGAACGGGGAGGCGTATGAATTTCAGCCGGAGGGCGCGTGGGTGGATGATGCGCACCGCATCTCCGACATCATGCGCGGGTACGATTCGTTCATAGGTGATGTCGAGGTCACGAAGCAGCAGTTCTTCAAGGTGCTCGCCTTCATGTTCACCGCGCCGTTCATGACGAGGGTGCGAAAAGTCGCGATGCGCCACGGTTATTCCTTCACGCTGTTCCCTCTATACTGCATTCTTTACGGTGACTCCAATGCGGGCAAGACCACCTTTATGGAGCTGTGCCTGCAAGCGATGTACGGTTCTCCGCAGACGGGCAAGGTGTCACACGAGGAGTGGACACCGACTGGAATCAAGGCAATCAATAGCCTCTGCCCGGAGATGGGATTGCTGATTGACGATATGCCGTGGAAGCGATTCCAGACGAATGCCGACGCAATCATAAAGCGCGACGGGGCTTGGTTGAACCGCGAAGATGTCCTCAGCCCCATCTACACGTTGACGGTGAACAAGATGGGCGGATTGAAACCTGAGCTGGCGAAGCGCTCTGTTCCCATACGGACGGAGGTTCGCATCGACCGCGAGGTCGGCACGGTCGGCAAGAAGACTCTGAGCGATTCGATTGGGAGGCTCACAACCGCCTTCTTCCTCGAATACCTTGCCCGCATGGAACCGCTGGTCGAGGAGATGGAGGACATGATACGTGTCGGGTCGCGAGACTATCTTCCAGACCTCCTGAACCTGTCGAGTGTCACGTTGCGGGAGATGTTTGAGGAGGCTGGCGAGTCCGATACGTGGAATGCGCCCCTGACGTTTCGCGATTTCATCGGTGAGACCGCGACAGCCCGTGTGGCGAGGGAGAAGCTGCTTGAGGCATGGCGCGTAGACCCCTCGCAGTTCAAGGTGCGTCCAAACAATCAAGGGGTGGAATACAAACCGGATGGCTCTGATGCCGATAGGACGCTCAAGTTCGAGGTGAAGGCCATCTATGACGAACTTCCGGCATATCTCAATGCGGCGATGGTGAACAGCGTCATCGTGTTCAAGGATACCGCCTCTCTTGAGTCGTTCCTTGGCGTGAGACTCGACAAGAGCCTCGGCGCGATGGTGCGCAGGGCTGTCCGCACGATGCGCGGAGGCAAGGCGGATTAGAGATGTGTTGCAGAGACTCGACTCAATGGAACTGACAAGGCATCGGGCAGCACGTGTGGGGTCGCGCTTCGGCGCGGCCCCTTTTCTCATGGGAAGGCGGAAAGAAGGGCAGGGAGAGAGGAGGGAGGGATGACGGTTTCTATGAGGGCGGTGCGGTAGGCATGGCGGCTGGTTCGCATGGATGACGGATGGGGAAAGGCGAGGATAGGGGCAAGCCCCTATGACCCATGTTCCCTGCGGGGGCAACCTTGTGGAGATGGCATGTAGGAATGTAGTTTGCTACATTGATAGTATGATAGGTTGCTATAATTAAGGCACGGTAAGACCAAGAGAAAGGGAACCGGATATGGGCAACCGAGCGGTAATCACCACGCCTGACAAGAAGATGGGCGTCTACCTCCACTGGAACGGCGGACGGGATAGCGTCGAGGCGTTCCTGCACTACTGCGAATTGCATGGCTTCCGCAGCCCCGACCGCGACCCCTACGGCTGGGCGCGTCTGTGCCAAGTCATCGGCAATTTCTTCGGTGGCGGTCTGAGTGTTGGGGTCGGTCTCTACGACCAGCTCGACACGGATAACTGGGACAATGGTGTCTACATCATCGAAGGGTGGCGCATCGTCGGTCGCGAGTTCAATCGCTATGCCGAACAGGATTCATACGACCACATGGACATGCTCCACGACATCGACGACAGCCAGCCGGAGGGGATGCGCCTCGGCAGGTACATCGATGCGGTCGAGGTGCCGGTGAGCGAGGTCGAGGAGGGCGAGGAGGTCTGGTTGGAGAGCCTGCGGGGCGGGTTCGAGCCGTACCGCGTCTGCGGGTTCGCGGAGCCGCCGAGCCTGCGGGGGACCGGGAAGCGGCTTCCCTTCGTCGAGAGGTGCAACGCCGGGGAGGGGCGTGAGGCCGTGCTGCGCAACCCGAACAACTTCATCAGGAGCGCGACCGTCCGGGTGACGCGCTGACAAATGGGAAATGGGCATCCGAGAGGGTGCCCTTATTCATGGAGAGGATATGTAGGAATGTAGTTTACTACATTTATGGCTTGGTAGGTTGATATAATTAAGCCACAGGCAACCACGAGGGAAGGAACCCCACCATGAAGTACAAGGGCATCGAGCTTGAGGGTCTGGACAAGAAGGTCAAGCTGTCGCATAGCCGCGTCATGGAGACCGACGAGGGCACCGACTGGATTGAAAAGCTGCTCACCTGTGACAAGGCCGCGCTCACGCCGACCCAGTTCCACGAGGTCAGCGCCCTCAGCTCCGTCATCAATATGGACTACCAGATTTGCAACGGCGGCATCGGCCAGTACGTCGGCAACGGCTACCACGAGTACCGCGCTCCGTATAGCGATGACGATGTGGAGCATTACGGGGCGGTCGAACAGGTGTATATGCTGCGGGCGCTGGCGGATTTCGGCGACAACGTGTTCCCGTATGCCGACAGCTGCAATCGCGAGGTCCGGCAGTGGGCGAATCTCTTCGACCACATCGACTTCGATTCGGTTGACTATTACGACGAGGTAATCGGTGAGTATGTCTCACCGGAGGCGGTCGAGGAGTGCGAGCAGAGCTACTACGGCGGTGTCAGCGACCATGTGGGCCTGCTCTGCGAGGCATACGCCCAGTATCTCTGCAAGAGCTACGGCATCGACTAGATGGACGATGGAAGGGGCATCCCACGGGGTGCCCCTTCTCCTTGGCACAGACTCGGCTCACCATCGTGTCCATGAAAAGGGTTGTGTGCGATATATGTAGGTTCCTACTTTACCATATTTGTGGGTTGGTAGTTTGCTATGATGATAGCGGCACAACGGAAAGGACACGCCATGGGCAGCTACTTCCACGTCATCGAGCGCAAGGTCGGCGGGAACCTCGACGCGTTTCGCCGTGAGCTTGGGCGCATCCGCGAAAGCGGGCATCTTCACTACGCACGCCATGGGCGCACGACGCGCATTGCCGAGACCGTCGGCTTCGGCCATGTCGTGCGCCAGTGCCTCGTGGACACCGGGCACTCCGCCGGTTGTGAGGTCCATGTCCTCACGAGCACGGGAATCGTCCTCGTGTTCAACGCGCGTTCGGGCAAGCTCGTGACCGTCCTCGTGGCACGTCCGGGTCAGGTCGCGCGTTACTACGAGCCTTTCGGTGAGGATGTGCCGGATTGGCTGATGAACCGGGCGTATGAGAACACCTGCGTCCGTCATCTGAACTACTAGGAGAAGGGAAGGGAACGACACCATGGATTATTACTTCTTCATCAAGCTGCGGCGCAAGGTGCCCACGCGGAAGCACAAGCTGGGCATGGACACCGCCGTGTGCCGCGCCGAGTCGAAGGAAGCGGCGGTGGCGCAGCTCCTACCGGAGATGCGGGATTGCGTCGAGTACGTGTCCCAGCGCTGGGCGATGCGCGACTGCTACCCCAATCCGAAAGGTATACTGAGGGACGATGTCATCTAAGGGATTGAAGAGAAAGGATTCGGAGATGAATGTGAACGAACAGCGCCGGGTGGTGGCCGGATGGTGCCCGGATTGCGAGGCGGTGTGCATCGGCGGGCCGGAGGCCCGGTGTAAGTGCCCTGACTGCGGAGGCCCGCTAGAGCACATCGCCATCTGCACCGATAGCGAGGAGCTGTGGCGTTACACCGATTCGATGTACGAGTCGCACCCTGAACGCGGGGACGGCCCCACGCTCGCCGAGGAGGCTGCGAACGCCCGCGCGGCTGCCGCCGCCTTGGCCGAGGAGGAGGCGCGTTGCGAGGATGATGGGGATGGTGATGCGCCTGACATCATCAAGGAGCTGTTCTGCGAGCTGTTCCGTGACGATGACTGCGAGGGTTGCCCCCTGTGCCGAGAGGACGGCGGCACGACCGACTCCGACGAGCTGCCCGGTGAGGGCGAGCTGCGCGTGTTCATGGTCACGCCGACCCCGTTCCCGGTGTGGGTGCGCGGTAAGGACTGGAAGGATGCCGCCCATGTCCTGCGCGGCGACATCGAAGAACTCGCCATCGCCGGTTTCTCGGCTGCGGTGAAGGAGGGTTCGGTGCATCTCAGCGCCGTGCCCGTCAGCGATGACGAGGATGCGCCGGGTATCGTCATGTTGGAGAAGGTCGTCCGCGAGTAGCGGGCCGGTTCATATGGTTGCGGGGCCGTGCCGCAGGTGGCGCGGCCCCTTTTTCGACCCGAGAGGGAGAGGTCATGGAATCCAAGTACGATTACGTCGTGTTCGACATCGAGACCACGGGGCTTCACCCCGAAAGCGACCAGATTTGCGAGATTGCCGCCATCGGCGTGAAGGACGGCCTGCCGCAGGGCTTGTTCTCGACGCTCGTGGCGATTGAGGGGTCTATGCCCGAGGCTGCGGGGCGCGTCAACGGCATCACCGACGATATGCTCAAGGGCGCTCCCGCCATCGGCGATGCGCTTGACGCGTTCCTCGACTTCATCGGGGAAGACGCGGTGCTCGCGGGGCATAACATCACCTCCTTCGACATCCCGTTCGTGCAGGCCGCAGCCGCCAAATCCGGTCGCGTCTTCATCTACCCCTATGTCATCGACACGTTGGAGGCGGCGAGGGAGCTGTGGCCCGACCTGCCCAGCCGCTCCATGGACAGCCTGCGCGGCATCCTCGGAATCGAGCGCACGGACGCGCACCGAGCATTGGCGGATTGCTATGACGAGCTTGCGGTCTTGAACGCCGAGCTTTCGGTCATCATGCAGTCCTACGCTCGGAAGATGGATTACTGCCGAAGCGAGCTTCTGCGCATCGCCGGTGTAATCGCCGAGGAGATTGGGGAGTAGGCGGTCGCCGTGGATGGCATGGACACCGTTTACAGCTTGGAGGTCTGGGTGCCGGACGGGGAGCAATGGCGCTGGTCCGCCATCGGCGCGTACCCGACCTTGGATATGGCCGTGGCCGTCGGCGAGGGCTTCCTGTCCGTCAAGCCCTACCGCGTGAGGCGGGTGACGGATGTAGGCGACGGCTTCCACGACTTCCTTGCCGAGGAGGTCTTCGCCAACGCATTGACGGGGCGCATGAGGCTCCTGCGTGAGAAGTTCGGCCATAAGGGGAGGGGGTAGGGTCTCCCAAGTCATGATGGAATTATGCGTCTCAATGTTTCCATCAATATTGTTTTGTAGTTTGCTATGATTGTAGATAGCAAGCGGCACCGGAGGTGCGGTGCCGAGGACCATGGAAGGATGGTACGTATCATGAAGAAGAGCGGGAACCGCCTTGAGGGCATCGGCGAGCGAATCGACGTGCGCCTGACCCTGCTTGAGGAGGCTCTGGGCATGACCCCCGGCGACCCCGAGATTTACGGCAACTGGATTGCCTCGAAGGCCCCCGAGCCGGAGGTCGGCGAAGAGGAGGTCGGGGTCATCGAGGGCATGGATGCCGTGGAGGACGCGACCACCTGCTTCCCCCGCACGGAGGACGGCGTGCCCTTCTGCTGGGACTACCAAATCAAGGGCTTCTTCAAGGACGCCTGCTCGGCCCTGCGCCGCGTGCCCGGTACCCGTTCGAGCAAGCTGACGGCCTTCAAGAAGGTCATCGACGGCACCGTGTTCGTGGAGCAGCGCAGAATCCCGTTCCAGCTCCCCGAGGGTGCCGAGTGCGGTCGCTGCGAGCGCCCGCTTCGCGCCAGCTCCGCCTCCGGCGAGCGCGTGGCGCTGGCCGCATCCGAGACCGTCCCCGCCGGTACCGTGCTTGAGTTCAGCATCCTCGTGATGAACCCCAAGGACGCGGAGACCGTGCGCGAGTGGCTGGACTACGGTGCCCTGCGCGGCCTGTTCCAATGGCGCAACAGCGGCAAGGGCCGCTTCGAGTGGGAGGAGGTCGCCCGAGACTAGCCGCATGGCCCACATACGCAGATACGGCACTGCGGGTAAGACCGGCGAAGCTGCGAAATAGAGAAGTTGCGATACGCAATGAGATGGAAAGGCGAGGATATGCGAAGCGGCGAGAGGGAAAGGAACCGTGTTGCTGGGATTAGAATTGAGAGGGAAAGGACACGCTGCGACTGGCAACGGAAAGGAATGGACAAGAGGAGGGTGGAATAGCGATGGCTTGGCAGTGCCAAGACACGACGTGCAGTGGATTCGCACCGCACAACGCACCGATACGAAGGGAGATGGAAAGGAAGAGCAATACGGGGCGGTGATTGAGAAGACGATTGCATGATGGCCGTGACCTGCCAGTTTCCCGCCTGACGAGCTGTGAGCCGATTCTAGGCGGCATCATCCGACATAGGTCATCTGGGACATGGGTGACATTCAAGACCCCACAGGAGCGATTCTGTGGGGTCGTTTTTTCTCACGGAGCCGCAAATCGGGACGGTGGGAAGGCAGGGAGAGAGGGGGGAAGGGGTGACGGCTATGGGAAGGGCGGCGTTGCAGACATGGCGGTTGGTTCGCATGGGTGACGAGGAGAAAGGGCAAGGATAGGGGCAAGCCCCTATGACCGTGTTCCCTGCGGGGCATCCTTGTGGAGAGTGTATGTAGGAATGTAGTTTACCATATTCGTAGTATAGTTGATTGCTATAATTAAGGCACGGTAAGACCAAAAGAGGAAGGAACCGGATATGTTCGAGCCGAAGCGCAAGTGGTTTTACGAGATTGATTGGGAGGACAGGACGGTCCTTTTGAAGGGCATCCTCTCCATCAAGGAGGAGGATTACGGCAGGTTCACCGAGCTGGCGCTGGGCGCGGGCATGGTGGAGGCTCTTGCCGAGGAGGTCGGTGATTGGACTTTCCCCGAGGAGGATGGCCCGCGCGGAGTCCTCGAATGGCTGGGTTTCTCGGTGCATGAGGGCGAGGAGGGCGTCGATTTCATCTACTTCGAGGATGATGGCTATGGCAGGTACAGGGACGACATGGGCCGCGCCGTCTTCGATGCCTGCGCCCCCGTCATCGGGGCCGGTTCCGTCCTCGTGTTCATGGAGAACTGGGACGAGGCAGAGGAGAAGGACCCGCGCATCTGGCGCTATACGTTCGATGGCGAGAAGATGCGCGTCCAAGATGGTCGCTTCGTCTTCTGATAGACCGGCAGAAGGGGCATCCGCGAGGGTGCCCCTTCCCTTATGGCGAGGTTGTGTGCGATATGTGTAGGTTTCTACTTTACTACATTGATAGTATTGTAGGTTGCTATAATTAAGGCAACGCAAACCGAGAGGGAAGGGAAACCATCATGAAGCGCAACGACCTGAACGCCATCATCACGGGAATCGTTCACCGTTACATCGAGGAGGGCTGGGTCCTTGAGATGGATAATTCGAGTTACAGCGGTGTCGATGGCGTGCATTTCCTCTCCCGTGGCCGCGAGCGCGTCGCCGTCGGCATCCGCCGCCCCGAGTTTAAAGAGGTGTTTAAAGAGGTGGCTGAGGACGGTCGCTTCGCGAATTTGCGGGGGCTGGACTCGCGCATCCTGTTCGAGTGCCGCGCCGCGAAGGGGTCCTTCGATTGGGTCGAGCCGGGGAACGTCATCAGCGAGCGCGTGTTCTTCAAGGTTGATGATGACTGGTACGTCGATGATGTCCGTGAGGCGGGCATGGCGATGGGAAAGCGCCGTGAGAGGTGGATGACACGCGACCGCGCATATTCGCTCCTTTCATTCCATCCCACCGAGGCGTTCCTCGACAAGTACATCCGCCAGCGTCGCGGCTGGAAGACCGTCAAGCCAGCAGACATCATCATCGAGAAGCGAGATGGCGCTTACTGGATTCGCAAGGACTTCGGGAACCGCGATTTCTTCGCAGTCTCGTTCCCACCCGAGCGCTAGTCGGGATGCCGGAGGGGCACCGGAAGACCGGTGGCCCCTCCTTGATTTGTTGAAGGATTGGGAGGATGAAGAAGATGGAGAACCTTGTCGAGGACAACGGAATCTGCGATTGCCATTACCTGCTGACCATGCGTTTGGCTTTGCAAAAAGAGGTAGACAGCCCGTTCGGTATCAATTCCATATATGACTTGGGTGATTGGTGTGCTCCGTGGTGGCGCAAGCCCGTGAGCTACGCCGATTTGGATGCGTTCTTCGAGTCCCACGGGTGCGGTTGGCTCCGCCAGTCCATTGGCATCGGTAGTTGGCGCGGCGTGGCAGGGGAGGGTGAGAAGGCCGAGCGGATTATCCGCACGAGCCTTGAGCAGCATGGCCTCACGCTCGAACGGGCACGTGCCCGTTACGGCAAGAGGCGCGTCAGCGAAGCTAGGAAATGGGCTGAGACCGTGGCTTTCTTCGCCACCGGGTGCTCGTTCCTCGACATCGCCGAGGTCGTTGACAGGTCGGTGGCGCAGGTGTCCAAGGAGATATACGACACTTGGTGCGAGGATTATTACATCGGTTGCGTGGACAACATCGCCAAGTTGGCGTTCGACGGTTATCTGGTGCGCGAGCAGGGACTTGATGAAGATGGGGTCGAACCGGGCGAGGTCATCGTGCTTGAGGAGTACATGGAGGGCGTACCGCAGGAATCGCGCGGCCTTGGCACGTTCGACGTACACGGCGTGTAGAAGATATGGAGGTTACTACATTCCAATTATACTGGCATTGTAGTTTGCTATATTGGTAGTGTCGAAAAGGCAGGTAGTCATATCCGAGTAGATTGGATTCAGAATGGCAATCAACCGAGTCATCATCGAGGGCAACCTGACGCGCGACGTGGAGATGCGCGCCACCGCCAGCGGTCTCGCGGTCGCCGGGTTCACCGTCGCGGTCAACGAGAAGCGCAAGAACGCCGAGGGCGAGTACGTCGATGCCCCCGTGTTCGTCAAGTGCTCCCTGTTCGGCACCCGCGCCGAGAAGCTGTCCAAGTACCTCTTGAAGGGCACCAAGGTCACCATCGACGGCAAGCTGCGCTACTCGCAGTGGACCAAGGATGACGAGAAGCGCCATGAGCTGAGCGTCATCGTTGACCAGCTTGAGTTCAGCGGCGGCAAGCGCGAGCAGACCGGCGACGCCTCCGCGCCTCAATGCGAGCCGTCCCACGCGGTGCCCGCCCCGGTTCCCGAACTCGACCTCTATGACGAGGACATCCCGTTCTAGGTCCGGTCGTGAGGCCCGTCATGGTCGCGGCGGGCTGGGCCTTCCTGATGCTGGCGGTCGCGCTCGCGGCCTCCGGCATCGCCCACGACGCCGCGTACATCTTCGCGAGGAGGAAGATGACCCGCGCACGGGTGCTGCTAATCTCCCTGTTCGCCCTCCTCGCGTTCATCTTCATCATCATCTCGTTCCAAGTCTGACATCTCTATGAAAGGTCCCGCATATGGCTATCTCGGATAAGGTCAAGGTCGGAATGGTGGAATACGGGGTCCCGGCCACCATCCTCGTGGAGTTCGCGGCCATCGCCGTCCTCGCATGGCGTCTGGGCGGTTGGGTTTGGGCCGTGGCGGCGATGGCCGTCATCGCCGTCCTGCTCCTTTTCGCCCTCGCGCTCTGCAAGGCCGCGTCGTCCGCCGACCCCGACGGGGCCGATGACTGGTGGGGGGGAGTGATGTGGATGAAGTCCAAGGGAGGGCATATGGCCCGGAACCCTCGCTCCATCGACGGGGGCCTCGCCATCATGGTGGCCGCTGCGGCACCGATGGGCGCTATCGTCTCCCTCGCCTTGGGCTGCTATATCGGCCTGAGCGCACCCGAAGTGCTCGCGGTCGCGTTCCTGTTCACCGCGCTGTTCACCATCTATGCCGTGACGGTCCGCGCCCTCTGCCGCGAGTACCGCAAGCGCGGCCTCGCGGATTAAGCGACTCATGAATCGAGACACGAAAGGACTGATGTATATGTTCACGATTCTGTTCCTCAACCAGAAGGGCGGTGTCGGCAAGACCACCCTCGCCGACGAGCTGGCGTTCGCGCTTGAGCGCCGAGGCTCCACGGTGGCGTTCGTCTCCACCGACCCGCAGGGCGGCTCCGTCCACGAAGTATGCGATGACCCGGACCACGCCGAGTCCTGCGATTACCAGATTGTCGATACGGCGGGCGTCTTGAACGACGGCATGGGCGACTGGTGCCGCGCCGCCGACGTCATCCTCATCCCCATGCTCCCGAGCACGCGCGATGTGGAGCCGACCATGCGCACTTACGAAATCGCCAAGGACTCCGGTACGGACGCGACGATACGCCTCGTGGTCAACAACTTCTACGCGTTCGGTAAGCTCGATAAGCAGCTCGTGGAGTTCCTTGAGTCCGAGCAGGTGCCGGTCATCGCGAAGGTGCCCCGTGCGGTGGCTCTTTCGCAAGCCGCAGCCGAGGGCAAGTCGGTCGCGGAGCACAGCCCGCACAGCCACGTCATCCCGGCTCTTGAGGAGCTGGCAGATTCCATCATCAATGAGAAGGAGAAGAAGTATGTCTAACAACAGCAACGCCTTCATGGCCTCCGCGAAGAAGTCCAAGCGCCAGCAGGCCTCCATCCAGCATGCGCAGCCGGAAGTCGATGAGCTGGTGTGCATCAACGTGCGCATCCCGAAGTCCATGCACACGAAGCTCCAATACCACAAGGTGGAGACGGGTGAGAACATGACCGTCCTCATCAACCGCCTCCTCGAAGCCGAGTTCGCGTAGGCGGTGCGCGATGGGAAAGCGAATCGGGGTGTACAAGTACATCCATGCGCTCCCCCGCGATGCCTACGGGAACCGCTATCACATCGGTGGACGAATCCTCTCCCAGAAGTTCGGTCTGGGCACGGTCATCGGGATTGCACGCGGCGGCGATGGGCGCACATGCGTCGTCTGCAACTTCCGCGCCGCCTATCGTGAGGGAGGCGTGGTCATCTCCAAATGGCGCACGTGGCTCGTGCCAGCCGAGGAAGGCGTCGCGGTCGAGGTGAAGGAGGAGACGGATGTCGAAGCCCGATAAGCCCATATTCAACCAACAGGGTGGGCGCGGGAAGCTCTACGGCTCGACTCGTGGGGCGACGTACATGGGCACGTACCAGATGCCCGACGGCAAGATGGACCGACGCATGTTCAACTGCGCCACCAACAAGGATGCCATCAAGGCCTACACCGATTGGTGCGCCGACATGGACGAGCGAATCTTGGAGGCGATGAAGGAGAAGGTGCGACCCAAGGCGAAGGCGCAACAGCCGAAAGAGAAACCTGCATATACGGAACCGTTCAAGAAGGACGAAGCGAAAGGAGCCGACATGGCGACAACGGCAGATGCGAAGCTCGATAAGATTTACGTCGTGATGGTGGTCGGCGGCGTGGCCGTCGCGTGGTGCGAGTCATTCGACAAGGCGGTGGCCGTCTGCGACGCACTCACCCTCGGTGCGAAGGCAAGCGGTTTCGCCGCCACCTACGATGTGGTCGAGGTCAAGAAGTGGACGGCATAACGACATGTCAAATCTAAAAGGATTTTTCAACGGAGAGCAAATCTTCATCCCGACAGGTTGGCCGTCTTTAGATGCCAGTATGAACGGTGGTCTGCTACGGGGGACATTGACCGCTTTGGCTGCTAGACCCGGCACGGGGACATCCGTGCTGGTGATAAACCTTTGTATCAATTTTGCTGCATGTGGACATCCGTGTCTTTTCCTTACGCATGATGGTGAGAGATTGTGTGTAGCGAAAATGCTTGCAGCGGTGTCCTCCACATTCATCTCCATAGACGATGCTCTTCACCAAATCGAGACTGGCAATATAGACGAGACGCTTTCCACCGCCGCAGATGAGCTTGATAAGCTGAATATTGGAATTAAGAACATCACGCCTTTTATTGATGAGCAACTGGGCGTTATCGAAAAGTTCGCTCGCGATAATTCTAGGTGCAGCAAGCCTCTTGTAATTGTGATTGATGGAATTGATGATTTTAACGGTTACACCCTCAACCGCCTGAAGGATTGTGCGAGCGTTTACGATGCAGTGGTCGTGGTGACGGTTCACAATTTTTTAGATAGAGATGATTTATGCTCGTGGGTGGGCGTTGCCATGGAAGAGGTTTTGAATAGTTGCGATACCGTTCTTCTTGTTGAAAAAGATTCCCTCGATTTAAAGCTATCTATTTGTAAATGCCGATACAGTAAGGTTCATCAAGCTCAGGATGCTGTGCTGTTGACTCCTTTTTTCAAATCGGCAAATGTTTTTGAACTTAGTTACGAAGAAGACGATTCATGATGGGGCAAGAAAGAAGGCGCGGTCGGCTAAACACGCTGAGCACAAGCGCTATTACGCGAAGACCGCTTTCAAGTACGAGCACCGCCCTTGGACGGTCGCGGAGGACAAGCGGGTTCTCGCGCATGACATTCCCGACAGCGAGCTTTCACCAATCATCAAGCGCTCGATGAAGTCCATCTCGAACCGCCGTTGGCGTTTGCGCAAGGCGGCATCTGAGAACAAGCGAACCGGCAAGGCCGGAGAGTAAGGAGAGAAAAATGGAGAATAACAACCTGCCGAAGATGACCGACGAGCAGCGCAAGGCCGCGCTTGAGCGTTCAGCAGAGGCGCGGCGCGAGCGTATGGAGTTCAAGGGAGTCGTGAAGACGGGGGAGATTTCCCTTGCCGACGCCCTTGCAGATGACCGCGCCAAGCGCATCCGCGTCCACGAGTTCCTGATGTGCATCCCCGGCATCGGCAAGGCCAAGGCCGATGACATCATGCGCAAACTCGGAATCGCGGAGAACCGACGCGTGCAGGGTCTCGGTAGCCGACAGCGCGAGGGAATCATCGAGCTTGTCGCGAAGTTGAAGTAGGAAGACGGAGCCGCCCGTGTGGGCGGTTTCTCATATCAGCCGTCCGCGACGAAGGGAGACGCAATATGGACGAGCGCAAGAACAAGATGACCGACCAACGCTATCGCGAGATTCTTCCGATGGCCTATATGACCGCCGCCATCGTGAAGGGCCGTCAACCCAGACCCGTAGAAGTGGGTCTATGCGCAAGGGCAATCGTCGATGCCGAGGATGAGAACAACCTAGCCTATCGCGTGGCGATGGCGACCAAGATTCACTGCACCATCGTCGGCGTGAAGCGTGTCTCCACGAAGACCGGTTACGACAAATACGAAATCACCTACCGCACGTTCGGGAAGGACGAGGACGAGACGATTCCGTCTCCGCTCATCGGAGATTTCCGATACGGCAAGGTGACCGAATGGCTGTGGGGCAAGAAGAACGACGACGGCACGGACTACTGGCCCGGAAGGCGTGCTGTGCTCTACAAGCACAACGACCCGCCCAAGGAGGGCGACATGTCGAGCGCGGGCTACCGCTGCTGCGTCTTCGCCGAAGCCCTCGACAAGTAACAGGTTGATTTTGAAAGGACATCGCATGTTCCACGATTACGCGCCCGTCTTCATCATCGGCATGTTGAACAGCTTCGCCGAGAAGACCGAGAACGGCATCATCGACTTTGACACTTACGTCACCGACCCTGAGAAGTACGATGGGTTCCTCATCTACGACAAGTCCAACGGCAAAGTCGTCTGCGACATGTGCGTGGATGAGCTTCACAGCGACATCGTTGATTACTATGACTTCTTCGACGGCGTGGACATTCGCGTCATCGAGGATGATGGTATCTTTGTCGATGTCGATTTCGGCAGGAGCAGCATCGTGGTCGAGAATGGCCATTGGTACGTTTCCAATTTCGATTAGACCTGTGGCCTGAAACCACCTTCTGAGATTCGCCGCCTCGCATCACCGCCATCCGAGATTTTCGATTCACCGCCATCCAGAAAACGGTGCGACCGATTTTGAGAATCACGCGATACCGGTTCACGGGGCGGCGTTCCCATGCCGAAGCAAAGTACATCCATCCGTTCGCGAGCGTCTGAAAATACATGACTGCCAAGTCGGGAAAACTAAATCATCTGTCTGCGTTTCGCGGATTTGAGAAAGGTGGGGCGGCGGCACCCCACCTTTCTGTCTCCCTCCGCAAGCTCCGGGAGACACCGCCTTCCCGGCCAGAAAATAGGGGCGGCGGCACCCCTATTTCCAGCCCGGGAAGGCTCTCGCACTGCTAAAATAGCAGTGCTCACCGTCCAAGGCCGCTCTTCGAGTTGCAAGATTTGGGAAGTGTCCGTACAAACGCGGTAAAACCGCACTTGTACAGCCCCTTCCATCTTGCTTTCGGACGGCTTTAGGAGCCTACCCGAAAGGGGGGTTCGACCGCTATTCTGGTACCTAACGATATGTACCAGATAGCAGTCTCAAACCGGCGAAAAAGCGGTTTTTCGCTAGAGGCCAAAACAAGAAGCGGCGGCGGCACCGTTTCAGTTTTGTATTCCTTGAAAGGAGGTTGTTAGATTTTGGGCTACAAGACAAGTCGCTTCGAGTTGCGTCTGACAACAAGAGAAAAGGAAATCCTGAAACGCAAAGCCAAGAAAGTCGGCCTCACCGTTTCCGATTTCGTGCGCAGCTCGCTCATCCACTCGGACAATCTGACCATCAATGTCATCGACACTTCGGTTCTTAGCAAGACGCTCTTCGAGTTGCACAAACACGGCGTGAACCTGAACCAGCTCATGAAGTTCTGCAACACTTACGGACTCGATGCGTTCAACGAGAGCCATGTCATCCCGACCCTTGAGAACGAGCGAACCGTGTTCTTGCAAACGAAAGCGGCGCTCTTATCTCTTGAGGAAGAGGCACGGAAAGGAAACGTCATGGTCAATTTGGAGATAGATGACGATATGGAAGAGGAGGATTCTTGATGCTCACCATCCAACCGAAGGATGATGCGTTCTGCACCGTCAAATGCAAAGCCAAGCACAACAGGAGACGCGATGCGATGGAGTGCTGGTACGAATGCTCCAAGTGCGGGCACACGTTCATCCATGGCTTCAACTTGAACGAGCATCGCGTGCTCGCCGAGTTACCGGCGAAGTGCCAGAACTGCGAACGCAAAGTCCTATATTGGATGTAAAGAAATCAAGGACAGAAAGGACAACTGACATGGATTCCCAAATCGAGCTTTACCCGCACAACCAGACGGCCTATGACAAGCTCTGCAAAATGCTTGAGGTGAGCGACCGCGCCTGCGTGGTGCAGCCCACCGGCACCGGCAAGTTTGTCATCATCGCCAAACTTGTGCAGGACAATCCGAAGATGCGATTCCTCCTGCTCGGCACCAACGAGTACATGTTCGCCGACCAGATGGCGAACCTTGCTGACTTCGCGCCCGGATTCACACCGGAGAACCTGCAATTTATGACATATGCCGCAGCGATGGTCGCGGCAAGGAACGAGGTTGCCGCCCCGAAATGTGATGTGATAATCGCTGACGAGTTCCACCATTGCGGAGCGCCCGAGTGGGGCAAGGGCGTGCAATACGTTATTGAAAGCAATCCCGAAGCGAAGGTCATCGGCTTCACCGCCACACCCATCCGCTACTCGGACAACGGGCGCAACATGGCAGACGAGATGTTCGAGGGCAATGTGGCGAGCAGTATGGAGCTTGAGGAGGCGTGGCTTCGCGGTATCCTGCCTATCCCAAAGTACATCATCGCCCTTTACGATGCGCCGAAAGAGCTTGGCGAGTTGAAGGTCTCCATCGACAAGGTACGCGAAAAGAAGAAACATTCCAAGTTCGTCAAGAAATACGAGGAGCTGCGCCGCTCGCTCCAAGATGCGGATGGCATCGACCGCATCATCGCTAAGCATCTTAAAAAGCGTGATGGTAAGGTCATCGTCTTCTGCCCGCGTGAAGCAAAGCTGAACGAGTTCATGCTTCTCTCTCATAAGTGGTTCGGTGAAGTGAACGATGAAATCCATGTTTATAAGACAACAAGTAAAGACCCTTACGCTTCCCTATCGTTCAAGAACTTCAAGGCGGATGACAGTAGTGCGTTGAAGGTACTGTACTGCATCAACCAACTCAACGAAGCGGTTCATGTCAAAGGAATCGACGCGATTGTGATGGTTCGCCCTACGAAATCCCCGGTCATCTTCCATCAACAGCTCGGTCGCGCCCTCTCTTCTGGCGGGAATCAGGCCCCGGTTGTGTTCGACCTGTGCAACAACTTTGGTTTGCTTGGTGGTATCTCTGTGACGCGCGAGCGGATGCGGCGGGCATACAAGAGTCTGACTGACAAGAAAGTAAAGCCACTTTACACGCCACGCGACTTCAAGGTCATTGATGCAGTCAAGGACTCCCGTAGTTTAGCGAAGGAATTACAACAAGCGCTGTATCCACAAGTAGATGCTGACGAGAGGATTTCCATTCTCGAACAAGCCGTTGCGGTGGGAGCGGTAGAAACGGATGAACGTGGCTATACTTATACTTCGCATGGAAACGACTTCAAAAACATAAAAGAATCCCTTAGAAGGCTTTGGAGGGAAGGGAAACTCACAAAAGAACAAGAGAAGCGTTTAGTCAATCTCGGCTTTAAGATGATTCCCATGACTAAAAAAAGCGTTGTTTGCTATGAGACAGGTGAGCTGTTTGAATCCGTAGCCGATGCCGCCCGCGCCATCGGTGTTCACAAACGTGCAATTTCCATCTCAATCGAGAATCATACAGCATCAGGTGGCTACCACTGGTATTACGAAACTGACGAGCGTCCAACACCAGATAGCTTCAAGAGAGTTAAAGACCGCAAAGCCGTAGTATGTGTCGAGACAGGCGAGGTCTTTGACAGCACCGGCGTTGCTGCATATGAGATGGGATTGACCATTAGTGGCGTTAGTAAATCTGTAAGGTCTGGACAAGCAACGAAAGGTTTTCATTTTCACTATATAGATGATTCATCCATGTCAATAAAACCCAGCAGAACAATTCCGGTCATATGCGTGGAGACTGGGAAGAAATACGACAGTATAACCAATGCTGCCATAGACATCGGTCAGAAAGAACCCAGCAATATCATTGTGGCTCTCAAGTCTGGCGGAAGAGCAGGTGGTTATCATTGGCGGTTCGCAGATGCTGAGAAACCTGTTCCTCCGTTCAAGAAAGAAAGGTGGCGTGCCGTCATGTGCTGCGAGACCGGGGAAATATTTAGGTCTGCGTGTGCCGCTGCGCGGAGCATGGGGTTTTCAGCAAGTGCCGTCTGGAGGGCATTAAAGCGTGGTGGAACCTCGGGCGGTTATCACTGGAAATATGTCGATAGCGGTGATGCCGATGAAACAACGGCCTAAACGGAGGTAGAGCCATGACCATCATCAAGCAGGGAGGGGTGAGCAGCAAATCCCATCAGCGAAACCTCCGCGCCTACATCAACGATGACAAGAAGGTGCTCCTGCGTGATTCCCAGAACATGGAGGAGTGCAAGGACTTGAAGCGGTGGGCGAGTTACATGGAGCGCACCCGCAAGACCTTTGGGCATGATAAGGCCGCCCGTCGCATCCGCGATAGGAAGACCGGCGAGTTGAAGGAGGCCAAGAACACGGTGCTGTTCCATCAAATCGTGGCCTTTCTTCCCGACGAGTGCGACCTTAACGGCGGCAAGCTCACGCCGGAGGACTGCATGAGATATGCGAGGGATTACGTCGGCACCTATTATCCGAACCAAGAGGTGGTCTTCGCCCTGCACAACGAGTATTGCAAGGAGGACAAGACCCATCGCTATGCGGTCCATATCGTCATAAACCGCAGCGACCTCTCAACCGGGAAGCGCTTGGATGAGGGTAGGGGGAAGGAGGCGAAGGTTCGCCGTGCCTCCCGCATCCGCAAGATGGACAAGGCATGGGGCTTGAAGCAGGTGGAGCGCGATGAGCGCAATTCCTCCGTCCATAAGAAGCAACCGTCGAAGGTGGAGAAGGAGATTGAGGGGCGCGGGGGAGAGTCCTACAAGATGAACCTGCGCGAGCTGTGCCGTCTCGCAGCCGACAAGGCCGAGAACATCTACGAGTACCGTGAGATGCTTGAGGGCTGGGGCGTTGACACCCAGTTCCGCAAGGGCAGGCTCTACGTCACCGACACCGACAACTCCAAATACTCCTTCTCCCTCGCGAAGCTCGATGCCGACCTGAACGCGAACGGCCTTGAGGAGCGGTTCTTGCAGAACGTGGAAGCGGACATCGAGGCCAAGGGCGCGGAAATCGCCGAGGCCCGAGCGGCAGTCGAAGCCGAGCGCCAGCGCGTCACCGGCATCCGCGATGCCTACCTAGAGGACATGAGGAAGACATACCTCGATTACCGCAAGAAGGCGCATGGCTTGGAGGGCACTGCCCTCGCCGCGTTCCCGAAGCTCGAACTCAAGCGCCCGCCCAAGGATGTCATGGACGACCCCGAGGTGAAGCGCCTGTGGCTCGCATATCGTCGCGGTGCCGACGAGCTGCGCGTCGAGATGGCTTCCGAGGTTCCCTATGCACGCAAGCCCAAGAAGGGCGGAGGCACGAGCGGGTCCGGTACCCAGCCGCGCCGCGAAGCACCGTCCATGGGCAAGGATGAGCGCGGGCATGAGCGACCGGACGTGCGTTAAGTAGCGGCCCCGTGAAGATACCCAACATCTCCACATTGGTAGGTTTATGGTATGCTACAATAGTAGCAACACACACGACTATGAGAGGGGCGTTGATGTATCTGAACGAGATTCTTCCCGGTAATTGGCGCGAGGATGAGTGGCCCGAGCACATCGAGGTCAGCCATGAATCCTCGCGCTTCAAGAGCCGCAGGTACGTGCCGCGCGTGAACTCCGCTAACAAGTCCTCGGCCAACCCGGTCGATGGCATCTGGTGTTCGCACTGCGGCTGGGCGGGTGTCATCGCGCAGGACATGACCGATTTGGATGAGGTGACGGAACCGCAGTTCGACATCTTGGCCGAGGACGTGCCGACCTTCTGTCCGAAGTGCGGTTCCCTCCTCATGTATTAGAGTGGGAGGACGGACACATGAACATCATCGGGCAACGCGACTTGAAACCCTGTCCCTTCTGCGGTCATGAACCCATGTCCGGCGAGTTCAGACCGGCGACGCGCAAGTCGCCACCTCTGTTCGGCATCAGCTGCATCCATTGCGGTGCGGAGATGACCGGCGAGTTCATAGATGAGCTGATACAGCGATGGAACGCCCGAGCCGCTGCGACGGCTTCCATTGATAAGGAGGTGATGAAAGGGGCGTTTGACAAGGAGCGGCGCGATGTGGCGGAGCGGCTGTGGAAGCACATCGGCAAGCCTCTGTTCACGGGACAGGATATTGAGGACATCATAGGTGTACGGCGAAGTGACTTCAATCTCATTCTGGCCGACGCGTCGTATCGCCGCCTCGCCGACCTCATCGAGCCTGAACCAGAACTGCCGCTTGATGTCTGCCCGTTCTGCGGTACGTGTGTTATGGGGGAGGGACGAGATGCTGTCCATGGGTAAGGATGGGGCCACCGTGGTGGATATGGTCGCGGAATGGCTGGAAGACAATGATTTCGACGGACTGACGGACGGGCGCTGTCATTGCTCCGGTCGGGACCTCATGCACTGCGGGTTGGTTCGCAGCCGCAGGTGCTCTGCGGCGCACCTGTTCCCCTGCACGCGATGCACCCACCTGACCACCTGCGACCGCACCACGGGTGCTGACATGTACAGCACCGATGCCGATTGGTGCGGTGAGTTCGAGGAGGCGTGAATGCCGAAGACATTGAAGAACTTCGCGGACAGCGAGAGGGCAAGGGAGTACCGCAACCGACAGCGGGAGAGGAACTATGCCCTGTGCCCCGGCGATGATGATGTCCGTCACACGAGGTGGCGGGATTGGGAGAGGAGGCTGGTTATGGAACACGACATTCCCGATAGGGAAATCTCCCGCATGACCGGCAGGAGCGTGCGTGCCATACAGGTGATGCGTCATAAGATGAGGAAGAACGGGGAGGTCCGCACCGATGAGTAAGGTGGACGGCAACCTCATCCAAAGCATCCTCTGGTACGCGATAGCCGCCATCTGGGCACTCATCGCGATAGCTCGGTGGCTCAGCGGCGGACCCGATGGGGCGGATGCCATGACCCACTTCGGCATCGCCTTCATCTTGGCGAACGTCTTCGAGCTTAGGGTTGAGGTTGATAAAATTGGAGAAAAGTAGTTTACTATTGATATAGTATGGTATAATGCTATTACTTGGAAAGGAGAGCAGATGGCTAATATGGAGTGCCGGGAGGCGGATTGCGCCCATTGGCTCGGCAGAAATCTGGGATGTGAATACCCCGATTTTGATGGATGCGGCATCGGCCCGTCCAACTGCCCGGAATACATCAGTTGCGAGGATTATCACGAGCAGGAGAAGCAGGAGGAGTTCTATGAGTAAGGGGCAGGCGACGGAGAAGTGGGTCGTGGAGGTGCGCCGTGCCCATGCGTCGGAGCACCGACCGGGCAACTGGTGCTGCGTGGCCCAGTGCGATGATGGTCAGACCGCCATCACGGTCGCCGATGCCTTGCAAAACTTCATGCGCACCGGTCTCATAGGAGATGATTTCCACACCCGCACCAGACTGGTGGGCGAGAAGGGGGCGTGAAGGCATGGCATATAGCGCGAAGCACCTCAAGGAATCTTTAGAACAAGGGACAGATATGCAAGACATCGAACGCGATGACGAGCGCGTCGAGACGCACATCAGCGGGGTCAGGAACCTCAGCGAGGAGGCGCGTGAGATGCGTGCCGCAGGTCGCAAGTTGGTGGGCGAGGCCGATGAGAAGGCCGATGGCATCAGCGATTACCGAAGGCTCTCCGGTTCAGTGAAGAAGCTCAAGGAGAGCGTGGATGCCCAAAGGGCGGAGGTCAATCAGGCTGTGAAGAAGATGGACCAGACGCTCTATGAGATGCGCAATCTGGTCGATAGGGTCGAGGAGCTGTACAACAGCGCCAAGGACGAGACCCATTCCGCAGAGCAGGCCGCGCTCAACGGCGTGAACAAGGCACAGGAGAAGGCACAGGAGATAACCCTCCGCAATATAGACGAGGCGACGCAGCGCAGTAAGAAGGCCATCGACACGATGGTCTTGGAGTCGAAGCGCCGCATCGAGCGCCTTGCAATGGTCACCCTGCCCGACCGCATGTTCCATTTCCTCAAGTGGACGGCGCTCATGCTCGTGCTGTTCATCTTGGTCCACATCGTCTGGCAGATGTTCTCATAAGAAGTGATTACATCCTGTGCGGATGATGCGGGAGCATACATATAAGTTCAGGTTAAAGAAAGCGCCGACCGGACGGCGTGGGATTGAAAGGAAGATTGGTCATGGAAGACAAGAAGGATTTCGATAAGGATAAGCAGGAGATGGGCACGCAGCAGATGCCGCACGTTCCCGCCGAGGGGGATGAGGATGGGAAGAAGGGCACCATCGTGCTCTTCGGCCATGAGTTCGACAAGAGGAAGGCCGTGTTGGCCGGACTCGGTGGGCTGCTGGCAATCGCCCTCATCGGCGGCGGTGTCTGGTATGCGGCTTCGCAAAAGCCGGAGCCGAAGGAGCCAACGCCCATCGAGCAGACTGAGAAGCAGGAGCAGCATGTCATCCAGCTCGGTGCCAAGGCGGACGGTTGGGTGAAGGGCGAGTCCTCACCGGTCATTGCCCACGTCGTGAACAAGGAGGAGAAGGTGGACTACTACCATGCCTACGACGCGAACGAACCGCACGCGCTCGACGTGCCCGCAGAGGGCGAGTACGAGGTCTCCTTCATCAGCCCCGTGGACAAGGACGGCTCCATCTACGAGGTTCCCAAGACCGCCAAGGTGAAGTCCGAGGCCGAAGACAAGGATGGGAAGGACACGGGGGATGAACTGCCCTTCGAGTTCAAGCCCATCGCGGCTGACAAGACCGACGCGGATGCGCTCAACGCCATCGTGAAGTCCGTCGGCGACGCCGTGAAGAAGGGCGACGAGACCCTGACCGGCGCGGACGGCACCAAGGTCATCGAGCTGGTCAAGGAGAACGCCAAGGCAAACCCGAACGCCGACAAGGACAAGGTGGACGAGGAGAGCCAGAAGGCGGAGGATTCCAACAAGGACAACGGAGAAACCAAGCCGGGGAACGCCGGTGGTGATGGCAACAATAACGCCGGTGGCGAGTCAGGTGCCAATGGTCAGAATCAAGGCGGTAACGGTGGTGGTGGTTCCAACTCAGGTAACTCCGGTAACGGTGGTGGGCAGAGCGGGCACCAATGTGCACATAATTGGGTTGATGAAACCGCGACAGTGCATCACGACGCGGTATATGAGACAACTTATATCCATCACGACGCGGTAGTGGAGTATCACTGCATTTGTAATGGATGCGGGGCGGATATTACGGGATTTGAGACATCACATTTCAAAGAAAACTTCTTTAATGGATGTCAATCATATACAAATACTCCTGTTACTGTTAAAGAAGCATGGGATGAACCTGTGCAGAAACTTGTAAAAGACGCTTGGGATGAAAAAGTCCCAACTGGTCGTCGTATCTGTACGAATTGCGGGAAAATCAAATAGGTAAATGTAAAGGGGAGCTTCTTTGAGTTCCCTTTTCTTTTGTAGTGTTATATATTTATAGTATTGTAGTTATCATATTACAGAAAGGCCAGTTATGCTTCTCGCAACTTACCAGCCCAAAGAATCACAATCTTCTCGGCAGAATCAGCAATACGATTGTTTTCGTGACAAGCTCGGTGGCGAGTATCCCGTCTTCTGCTTTCCAGCGCGGACGGCTGATGAGTTCCGGTTTCGCTCGCTCCTTGCGGCTCCCTGCAAACCTGAATGCCTCATCTTCTTCGATACGAACGAATATGTCCGATTCGATGCAGTGACATGGAACAACATCCTCACTCTGCCGCGAGATGTCGATTTTGATGGGAAGTTCGCCACCATGTTCGATGATGTGGACGAACGCTTCTCCGAATACGTGGTTCCCCAAAGCCGCTTGAAGGAGAAGATAGAGGTCATCGACATCAAGCAGCTCATCGAGGAGGATACCTTCGGATGTAAGACGCAGGACGGAGAGGTTATAGAAGCTGGAACTAAGATGGTGGGTGCTGCTCAAGAGTTTGCACGGAAGATGGTGCGTGACAACATGCCTGAAAAGCTGAATTGCGGGCGAAACGACTTGACGGCGATGCTCTACCAGAGCGCATTTGTCTATTACCTAGGTGGTTTCGTATGGAATGTCGTCAACGACGAGGTGAACGGTTTGCTTGATTTATTGCCGTTCATATGGAATGACGACAATGATTCATCCATAAGGAATTGGATGCGATTCAATGAGTTGCGTGGGAAGATTTACGATACGAACAATGGCGGCTCTCATGATGAGTACCTAGAGATGTGCGATGCACTTGCCCAATCGGTCGGAGCTGAACGCAGCATGTTCCTGTCGAGGTTCAAGAGGAACGACCCGTGCCCCTGTGGAAGCGGCAAGAAGCTCAAGAGATGCCATGGCCTGAAACCAGTTGACCTGTTTCCCTTCTAGGTCCAGATAGGTCATAGGATAAGCCCCCGGTCATCGACCAGGGGCTTCGTCATATCAGCGCGATGCAATCCATCTCGGGATTCCACCCCGAACCCCGCAAGGGACGAGTCCCTTGACCCGTATCTCGGGTTTCACCCGAACCCATCCTCGCCGGAGGGCAGGGAAAGCAGGAGGCCTTCTTTCTCCTTTATCAAAAGGATTTCCCGTGAGCCTCCTGTAAACGGGCTTTCGCGGCATATCCTCGCCAAGACTCCGGTATTCCACGCTCCCGTTGACAGCGGCTTCGTGCCGATTGATGGCAGGAAAAAGCCCCGGTTTATAACCGAGGCCTCAGATTATTGCTAATTTATCATCGTTCGTTTTCTTGATGATATGCTTGGTCTTCACGAGATGCTTCCAATGCCCTCGAAGATTCCCGCATGGCATGAGCTTCGTCCTTGAGCCGTAAAGGCTCCGAGTGACTGACATCCGGTTCCTCGATGTCTTTGCCATTGCCAAGATGTTCCAGTACGTCGTGACGCTTGCCGATTTCGGTGAGCGTTGCCACCTGAGCGCAATCCTTGAACCACGGATATGTCTTCTGCAAACCCTCCAACACCTTGTACGCTTGCAAGTAGGACATTCCATGAATGGATTCGTAGCCGGAATATTGGGTGTGCTCGAAGCCGTTCGCTTCCATGAAGGCCTGTATCTTGCCCCATGCGCTTTTGTAGCCCGTCTTACTTTCAGATGGATAAAGGGATTTCAACCTATCCTCATCCAAATCGAAATGGAATGCTTTTCTACGACTTGCCATGGCATATCACTTACGCATAAAGGCATTGAGGGTCGGTCTTGCGGAAGACATCAAGGCAGTCGATGGCATCGGTGTCATCCTCGAAGGCGACGAGCGACTTGACGTTTCGCATGACCCATTTCGCATTGGAGAGCATGGAGAGCGCGAGGCATTGTGATTCCACCTCATCGCCGACCTTCGCCTTCCATGTCCCATGCCCGATGCGGGTGACTCCGTATTTCTCCACATTCCTGCCGACGTAATCGTACAGGGTCTCGATGTCATATCCGTTGCGCTTCGCCTTCTCCTCGTCAAACTCGATGGTGAAACTCCACGGAACCGATTTCGTTGTGTTTCCCATATTGATTTCCCCTTTCATAGATGATTTAGCTGAATCGCCGACTTGTGCGGGCTTAGATGTAAAAGGACAGGGCGAACAGGACTTCAAGCAGCTTCTCGCTGCTCATCATGTGCATCCCATCGCCTCCTTTCAAATTCATATGTATGGGATGTCAGATATAAGTATCTAAAAGTATGCAGGGAAGTAGATACATAGAACAAATCGCAATGCAAGTCCGAGAAAAGCAAACTTAAATGCCTTTCTTCTGATTGTGTCGATTCGAGGGTAGCGAACGGCATAAAGAAGATAGGCTATAGGGAGAGAGAAGAAATGGAAGATAAAGCCGATGACAAACCACATTGGTTTGAACCCCTTCGTTTTTGATAGGGATGGTATTTTACGGTTATTGACAATGTTATATTTCATAAGCTCTCACCTCACTTGCCGTGCTTTATCTCTCCTTTAGTCGTTTCCTATATCTAAAGTATAATAGTTTTCTACACTACTATTATACTACATTTCAGCCATTCCCTCAACTGTTTTCTACCGTGCGGCGACCGCGATTTCAGGTGCTTTGGCCTGTTCATCATGGCTCTTCGCCGCACCCTTCATGGCCTCGAACTCTCCCTTGAGGGACACCTTCTCGGGTGCGCGTTCCACGTCGCGGTCGTGGTGCTTCTCCAAGACATCGTTGTAGCGCCCGATGATGAGGGTGCCCGCCTTGTCGGCCTTCGCCGCCGCCTTGAACAGGTATGATGGGTCGTCTTCCAGCGCGTGCATCCACGATTGCAGATAGGAGACGTGGTTCTCGTAATGCTCCCCCTCGTAGTCGGCACTTTGGATGCCGAGGTCTGCGGAGAGGAAAAGGGAGCCGAGTTCGGCCACAAGCTCCTCCTGCGCGTACTCGGGACTTCCGAAGTTGGTGTTGCAGCCGCGATTGAGGGCGGATGGGTGCCCGGTCGAATGGGTCATCTCGTGCAGGAGCACGCGGGTGAACGTCTCATCCGATAGGAAGGTCTCGCGCGGGGCGATGAGGATGCGGTCGGAGCCGGGGGCGTAACCGGCGCTCCCCTGATAGCGCATGGATTCCACGATGGGGCAGCGGGAGGAGAGGATGAGGTCGCCCGCGATGGCGGCTGTGCGGTCGCTCACATGCTCCGGTACCGGTGGGGCGGGGATGCCCTCAATCTCGCTGGCGTTGAAGACGTTCCAATAGCCCACGCAGCGCAGGTAGTGGCCGGTGACCTCCTTCTCACCCGTGTTCTTGTTCTCCTCCTTGATGGAGAACTCGCGCCATTTCTCGATGAGCGCGGCCTTGGCCCCCTTCTTGAGGTGCCAGCCGCTATCGCGAATCTGGTTGAATGTGCACCAGCGGTTGTCCGTGAACCCTCGCATGTAGCCCACGAAACCGAGGTGGAAACGGTTGCCGCCCTGATACACCGTGCCTGATACCGGGTTGTGGGGGCTGAGGGAGGGGATGTAGGGTTCCGACCAATGGAGTCCGTCGCGCTTCATGTCCTCGATAATCTTCTCGACCACGAGCGCACGTTGCTTCTCAACGATTTCAAGCGACTTCGATTTCTTTTGCTCTTTCATTTCAGTCCTTTCCGCGTCAGCCGTTGGCATCATTATATCAACGCGCATGGACGGCGACCCGATGCTGATTTTCAGAAGGTTGCAAGAAAAACGACCCCGCAGAATCGCGTCTGTGGGGCGTTGAGAGGGTCGGGCCTATGCTGATGCCAGCCGTATGTCGGATTGCCGCCAGAAGGCTCAGGATGCGTCTGGTGCGATTTGCGTACTTTCGGCTTGATTCTTGGCCGTTTCCCGCATACTCGTGACGAGGACGGTGCGCTCGTTATCGACCCAGATGTTGTAGGAGCAGGTGACGAGCGAGATGACCTGTTCCGGCTCCGTCTCGGCATCGAGCACCATGGCGGCGTTCGCACGCGATTCGCCGTACCATGCACGGAAGTCCGACTCGCCCTCGAAGTCGATGCGCTTATTGCGCTCGCGCCCGTTGACTATCTGCGCGAACCGCGCCTCGTAGGTCATCTTCGTATTTGGGGTCTGGATGAGGACGCGGGCGTGCTCGCGGGCGAAGTCTACATCCTTATAATCGGCGACGGTACCCATTGGGGCCACCTTCTTGTCGTTCCAGAAATGATGCCCCAAGATGACGGCGTTGCGGCTGGACAGCCCCAGTTCCTCGCAATCAGCATCAAGGTAGATGGCACCGGCTGGGTTGTAGTTGCCGTACACGTCGTGCTTGAGGTAATAGCCGGGGGCGTCTCCATGAGCTTGAAGGATGGGGGAGTCCACGGTGGTGCCGGGGATGGTGACCCAGCCGATGACATCCGGGTTGATGTCCTGCCAGTAATCCCAATCGACCGCAGGAAACCCATCACCGTCCTCCACCGTGGACTCGTGGGCCGCGTCTGGCGAGGGCGGTGTATGCGCCGCCTGCCTGCAATAGAGGAGGAAGGCGAACATCGCTGCGGCGCTCAGCAGGAAGACCGCCGATGCCGCGAGAGCGATGCGCGATTTCGTTCTCTTCTTCAATTTCGTTCACCTCCTAGCTTCTAATCATATCATCCGTCGTTTCTGGCTTTTGAATCGCCTCCATGAGAAAGACCCGGCACCCCGATTGCAGGATGCCGGGTCTTGGAAAGGAGAGGTCTGCTACTCGGCAGTCGCCGGTTTCTCCTCGCCGCAGAGCGTGCAGACGAGCTTGTCCGGCACGGACTCATCGTAGGCCGGGGAATCGGTGACCTCGCGTGTGAAGCCCTCGCTCACCAGCACCTCACCGGTGATGGGCACGTTGGTGGAGTAATCGGAGTGACCGGTGTCCTTGATATGCGCATCGGCGATGCCGTCGATGGTCTGCTGGCAGTCGTTGCATACGGTGTGGTAGCTGGTCTTGGTCTCGTAGACCGGCGGGACGTTCTCGGTGTGGGTCACCGCGTCGTGATGCACCGTCTTGTAGGTGACCGTCCAGTCGTGTTCGCAGGGCTTTTCGTCCTCGACCTGCTCCTGTTGGACGGTCGTGGTGCCGGAGCCGGGAGCTGTGGGCGTGCCGCCCTGCCCGCCGGACAGGTAGATGCCGCCGGTGATGAGACCGGCGACGAGCAGGGCACCCGCCGCGATACCGAGGAGGATGCGGCGCTTGGCCTTGACCACGCGGTCGGCGGGGGTCTGCGGTTTCTCTCCGTCGTTCAGACGGTTCTTGTCATCCATGGGTGTCCCCCTTTCTGGGATAGGGCGGGCGCTCCCCATTTACATGGACGGAGCGCCCGCAGCATGTGCAGTGGGTTAGGCCTCGGAGTCGCCCGAGACATCGCCGCCCTTGGTGTCGCCGCCTTCATCGGCTGCGGCATCCTCTGCCTTCGCGGCGCGGCGGTTCTTGATGCCGTAGTAGGCGCAGCCGCACGCGAGCACGGCGAGTGCCGCGATGGAGACCACGATGAAGAAGTCGTTGCCGCCGGTCTTGCCGAAGAACCCGCCGGGAGGCGTGGTGGTCACGGTGACCGTCTGCCCCTCATCGTCGATGTCCTTGTGCTCGGCGACCAGAACCTCGGTGGCCTCGTCGCCCTGCTCGGTCTGCTTGTACAGCTCCTCGAACACCACGAGGTCGTGGCCGTCGAGGGAGGAGGCATCGAACTTGCCGAGGTCGATGTCGATGGTGCCGTTCTGGCTGTTGGGCGTGAACTTGAGTTCGGCGGTGACGTGCTGGTCGTTGATGGACAGCATCTCGCCGGTCTTCTTGTCCATAAGCGTCGCCTTGAGGGTGTATTCCTTGCCCGGAATCAGGCCCTCGTAGGTCACGCGGTCGGTGATTACCGCATCCTTACCGGCCATCAGCGTGTGGTCGCCGTCGGACTTGTCCGTGGCGGTGGTGCCGATGACGGTGGGCACGAGGTTCACGGTCTGCTCCTCGGAGTCGAGGTCGCATTCGGAGGCGACGATGACGGGGGCGGAACCCTCCTCATCCGCGACCGCGTTCTTGGACATGACCTCGAACACCACGATGTCCTTGGTCTCGCCGCCGAGGCGGTCGATGACATCGTTGGCGTTGAAGTGGAAGTCCATGGTCACGGTGCCGTCGTACTTCTCCGGGGTGAACTCGGCGGTCTGGTAGACCAGATGGGAGATGAGGTCTTCGTTGTCGGCGATGAACTTGCCGAGGGCATCCATGTCGATGGACACCGGCAGCTCGCCGGTGGCGGAGTAGTTGAGCACGATGCCGGAGTCCTTGAGCACGGCCACGTCGGAGACGGCTTTCTTCTGCTCATCGGTCAGGGCATCGTAGCCCACCTTGCCAGAGGTGTCCACGGTAGCGGAGGTCAGACCATCCGCATCGGTCTCATAGGTGGTGTCGATGACCTCGAAGGTGCCGTCCGCATGGACGCGCACGGTCTGGGACTTCTTCACCGAACCGTCCTCGGCGGTCTCATCAAAGACCACGATGTCGGCGATACCCTCATCCTCATCCTGCGCGGAGAGTCCGAGCACGTCGAGGAGCTGCTGCATGAACGCCGCGACATCCGCCTCGGTGTACTTCTCGCTGCCATCGCCCGTGAGAATGGGAAGGCCGGTCTCGGCATCCATGAGGATACCGGTCATGGTGTAACCGATGCCGGTCAGGGCGTTCTCGTAGGCCACATCATCGGTGATGGTGGTCTCCGCATCCGCGATGACGTTCTTGTCCCCATCGAGACCGTCGGTGGCCGTGGTGGAGATGCCCGTCACATGAGCGGTCGTGGTCTGCTTGCCGTCCTCGATGTCGGCGTGGGCCACAAGCTCGACGCCGTTCTTCTCAAGGCTCTCGAATGCGACCATCTCGGTGTCCTGCGGGATGCCGGTGGAGTCGAAGGTGAAGGTCACCTCGACCTTGCCGTCGGCCTTCTCGGGGGTGAAGGTGGTCTCTGCGGTGACGGGCTTGCCGTCCACCTCAAGAGCCTTCTCCGTGACGTTGCCCTCCTCGTCGGTCACCTTCACATGGAGGCTGCCCTTCAAGGTGTAGGTCTTGCCGGGGATGACGTTCTTGTACTCCACGGTGTCGATGACCGTGGTCTTGCCGTCGGTCACGACGTTCTTATCGCCGTCATGGCCGTCCAGCGCGGTAGTGCCGATTTGCGGGCGGGTGACCGTGGTGGTCTGCTTGCCGTCCTCGATGTCCTTATGGCTGGCGATTTCAACGCCGGTGCGCTCAAGGGACTCGAAGACAACGATGTCCGTCTTGTCGGCGATGGCGCGGGAGTCGAAGGTAAAGGTCACCTCGACTTCGCCGCTGGCGGTCTCAGGCGTGAAGGTGGTCTCAGCCGTCACCGGTTTGCCATCCACCTCAAGAGGCTCCGCCGTGAAGTTGCCGTCCTCATCGGACTTCTTCACCTGCATGGAACCCTTCAAGGTGTACTCCTTGCCGGGGATGAGGCCGGAGTATTTCACGGTGTCCACGATGACCGTCTCGTCATCGGTGACGATGTTCTTGTCGCCGTCGATGCCGTCCAGCGCGGAGGTGGTGATGAACGGGTGCTTGACCGTGACGGTCTGCGCCTTGTCCTTGATGTCCGCATGGGCGGCGATTTCAACGCCGTTCTTCTCAAGGGACTCGAAGGCCACGATTTCCGTGTCGTGGGGGATGGTCAGGGAGTTGAAGTGGAACACCACATCGACCTTGCCATCGGCCTTCTCAGGCGTGAAGGTGGTCTCAGCCTTGATGGGCTTGCCGTCCACCTCAAGAGGCTTCTCCGTGACGTTGCCCTCCTCGTCGGTCACCTTCACATGGAGGGTGCCCTTCAAGGTGTAGGTCTTGCCGGGGATGAGACCCGTGTACTCCACGGTGTCGATGACCTCGGTGGTGTCATCGGTGATGACGTTCTTGTCACCGTCTGCGCCGTCCACGGCGGTGGTGCCGATTTCGGGATGGGTCACGGTGACGGTCTGCTTGCCGTCCTCGATGTCCTTATGGCTGGCGATTTCGGTGCCGCAGCGCTCAAGGGACTCGAACACAACGATGTCCGTCTTGTCCCCGATGCCACGGGAGTCGAACGTGAAGGTCACGTCCACGGTCCCGTCGGCGCTCTCGGGCGTAAAGGTCGTTTCAGCCTTGACGGGCTTGCCGTCCACCTCAAGGGGTTCACCGGAGTCCTTGAGGCGGAGCTGGCCCTTCATCACATACGGCTTGCCGGGGATGACGTTCTTGTACTCCACGGTGTCGATAATGATGGATTCGTCGTCGGTGACGACGTTCTTGTCCTTGTCCACGCCGTCCAGCGCCTCGGTGGCGATGGCAGGCGCGGTGACGGTGACGGTCTGGTTCACGTCCCCGATGTCCTCATGGGTCGCGAGCCGCTTGCCGCCGCGCTCAAGAGACTCGAAGATGACCAGCTCGGTGCCGGGTTTGACGGAACGCGAGTTGAACGTGAATGTGACGTTGGCGGTGCCGTCGGATTTCTCGGGCGTGAAGGTGGTCTCAGCCTTGATGGGCTTGCCGTCCACCTCAAGAGGCTTCGCCACGAGCTTGCCGTCCTTCTCGGATTTCACCTGCACGGTGCCCTTGACGGTGTACTCCCTGCCGGGGACCAAGTTCTCGAAGGCAACGGTGTCGATGATGACCGTCTCGTCGTCGGTGACGACGTTCTTATCCTTGTCCACGCCGTCCAGCGCGGTGGTGGAGATGCGCGGGTTGCGGATGGTGACCGTCTGGCCCTCATCCTCGATGTCCGCATGGGTCGCAAGCTCATGGCCGTCGTGCTCAAGGCTCTCGAAGGCGACGAGCTTGGTCTTGTCCTTGAGGGCGAGGGTGTCGAAGGTGAAGGTCACATCGACGGTGCCCTCGGGCGCGTCCGGCGTGAAGACGGTCTCCGCCTTCACGGGCTTGCCGTCCACCTTCAAAGGCTCGCCGTTGATGTTCCCCTCGCCATCGGTCTTCTTGACATGGAGGGTGCCCTTGACGGTGTACTCCTTGCCGGGGACGAGGTTCTTGTAGGCAACGCGGTCGGTGACGGTCGCCTTGTCGTCGGTCGCCACGCTCTTATCGCCGTCAGCGGCGTCCACGGCGGTGGTGCCGATTTCAGGGACGATGACAGTCACCTGCTGGTTCACGTCGGACTTGTCCGCGTGCTCGGCGATGAGGGAGCCGCCGTCATCGTATAGGCGCTCGTAGACCGTGACGGTCTTCCCGCCGATCGAGATGGTGTCGATGGTGAACTCGACGGTCTCGAACCCGGTGGGTGACTGCGCCGTGAAGTGCTTCTCTACGGAGATGGGGTGGCCGGAGGCGTCCAGCAGGATGTCGCCGGTCGCGGAGTCGTGAAGCTCCGCCGTCAGCTTGTAGTCGCGGTTCGGGAAGAGGTTGGCGTAGGTCACCTTGTCGGAGACCTTGACCTCCCCCATGCCGACCAGCGAGTCGCCGTCGGTCGGGTCGTAGGCTTTGGTGGTGATGGACGCCTTCACGTCCACGAGGGTGCCGAAGTCGTACACCTTGCCGTCGCGGCTCACGATAACCGTGGTCTCGATGAGCTGGTAGCCCTCGTTGGCGGTGCAGCGAAGCTCCTCGATGGCGTAGGTGCCGTAGGGCAGTGCGCCCTTGGAGTCATCTGCCTCGGCGTCGCCGAACCAGACACCGGCGGCGGCATCCAGCTTGGAGCTGTCGATAACGCCATCCGCCTTGAGCGCCCAGTCGTTGCCGTTGGTGTCGTGGGTGTGCTTGTTCCAAGAGGAGGCGGAGGAGAAGTAGCCGTTCTCATCCGTCACGACCACATGGCTCTCGCCCGTGGCCTCGGAGGTGAGCTTGAAAGCGACGCCAGCGAGTCGGTCCTGACCGTCCTCGCCTTTCTTGGTGAACTCAAGGTCGCTGCGCATGATTTGGTTCTCGATGGAGCCGTCATGGTCGATGGGGTTCACCAGCACACCGTCATCGACGATGCGGAACTCATGGACCGTATCGTCCAGCAGGTAGCCTTCGGGAGCCTTGACCTCTTGCACGGAGTAAGTGCCGTAGGGGAGCATGTGCGGGTCGGTCACGGCCTGACCGTCCTTGATGACGAGGGTGTCGATGACCTGATTCTTGGCGTAGGTCTTGCCGTCCACGATGATGGGATTGTCGTTGAGGGATTTCAACTCGAACTGGGTTCCGTCGAAGGAAAGGCCGTTCTGCGGGTCGCTGCCGGTCTCGGAGTCGGTCTTGACGAGTCGCACGCCGCCGCGCTCCACATCGTCCTCGGCAGAGAAGGAGTAGACCTTGCCGTCCTCGCGCACCTGCACGCGCATCTCGGCGGAGGTGTTGAGGTAGGAGCCGTTGGTCTTAGTCTCGCGGATGATGTAATCGCCGTAGGGGAGGGTGTCGGCACCGGTGGTGGCGAAGCCCTTGGCATCGGTCGTGATGACCTTCACGGTCTCGCCCTTGGCGTAGGTCTTGCCGTCCACCTTCACGGTGTTCTCGTTGTCGTTGATGATGGAGAATGCGATGCCCTCAAGGGACGCGCCGCCCTGCGGGGTCTTCCCGGTCTCGGAGTCGAGCTTCTGCACGGACACGCCGCCGCGCTTCACAGATTCGGGAACCTCGGGCATGTTGAAGGTAGTGACACCAGTAAGAGGGGTTTCCTGAATCTTCTGGAAGTTGACCTTGCTATTTAGCTTGTATCCTTCGGGAGCCTTTGACTCATATATGGCGACAGAACCACGAGGTATGGTTACATTACCGCTTGTATCGTGGTAAATCTCATCACCAGAAACAAGGTAATCGTCAGACAGTTCGGCATAACCGTCTTTATCGGTGTGGACTACCCAAGAGCGGGTCGGTTTCACACCGGCCTTCTTGATTGCATCGTAGCTGTCGAAGTCAACGGTATCGAAGTACTCGATAGTGAACTCAGCGCCCTCAAGAGATGCGGAGCCTTGAGGCATATTACCTTGTAGCTCGGAGTATTCCTTTTCACCATCATATTTACCGACAACCATGACCATCGGGTCACCAGAAGGCTTATCACTCACCTGAGTGTTCGTCTGCTGGCCTCCGCGCACCGTGATTTGTTGGTCGGGGGCGGGCAGATAGCCCTTCGGCGGCTTCGTCTCGCGCACCGTGTAGGTGCCCTCGGGAAGCTCAAGGGTGTTGGTGTCGCCGTTGGCATTGGTGCGCAGCACGCCCATGGACTGACCGGCCGCGTTGTAGACGGTGAACTCCGCACCCTCAAGGGAGTAGCAGTCGTTGCCGTCGGTGATGCCGGGGTTGGCACTGGACTTGTGGATGCTCAGCTTACCGGCGACCACGCGCCAGTCAATCTCGTAGAAACCGGCACCAGATTGGGTGTACATGGTGGGGACGGTCACTCCGACGATTGCCCGACCTGCGGAGACCTGAAAGACGCGGAAATGCTGACCGTAATGGTCTGACCATATATTACCGTCGCCATCATTGTCACCATTGTGACCATTGTTGTAATTCGGGTCGTTCTCGAAATTAGGGTTGATACCGGCGTGAGCGCACATGAGGGCCAAGCGAATCTCGCTGGAGGTTTTGACCGTACCCGTGTCTTGAGCCGGAATTTCACAGTTGCGCTTGAGACCGGAACCGGTGATGGCGAGTTGGCTAAGGTCAACGCTCTGCCAGCCCATCGCCTGCTGGGCAGTCTTCCTTTCCCAGCCGCCGTTGCCCTCAACGGCGGGGTGAATATAACCGGGGTCGGCTCCGGAGCCTTTATACCAGTTCGTGCCGCTCGTGCGGAAGGTCTGACCGACCCAAGGGGCGCTCTTGAACTCAAAGGTACCGATGTTATTGATGGACATGCGCGGTTCAGGCATACGGAAGAAACTTGCGATGTCCTTACCGATGTTATCGGACATCTTCACGCTCATGGCGTGGATGCCCGCCGGGGCCATGCCGAACTCAAGAGCACCGGTCTCGGAATCATACTGCCACATGCCCATGTCGGGCGTGTACTCGATTCCGTTGACCGTCACACTGTCGATGGTCCGACCGTTGATGGATTCTTGAGCACTGCCGTCGTTTGCGAGCGTCACGCGGGTGATGGCGGAGGTGACGGGAACGGACACCTTGCCCTTACCGGCGACATCGCCAGTCACATCGGAGACGCTGCTATTGAAGTCGAAGGAGACCTCGGCGTCCTTATCGGATGTGGTGTAGACGAGCTGGATACGGGAGGACTCGATGATGGGCTGTCCCTCATCGTTCTTCTCCGTGTAGGACTTTGGCACGTACACGAGGCCGCTGGACTCGTCCACGATAAAGCCCTCGCGCATGTTCGCGTCGGCGTTGTTCTCTGCGGCGAGCCATTCGGTCAGCTTCGCCCCGGAGATGTCGGCACCGGCCCAACCGACGTAGTAGTCAGCTTTCGGGTCTACCTCGAAGAGGACCGCATGGGAGATGGCCTGCGATAGCATGGCATCCCAATGGTCGGACATCCCGTCGCCATTGTCATCCGCCCAAAGGGCGTCGAGCGTTCCGGTGGGGAGCTTGTTCCCATCGATGACCGTGGTGGTGACGGTGAGTACGTCCGCGCGGGTCAGCTCATCGCCGTCGCCGACGTACTTGGCGTCGGCGTGCCCCTTGACGTAGGACTCCACGCTCTTGACGGCCTTGCCCTCATCGACCTCGACGGCCTTGAGGGACGCGGAACCGGTGGAACCGTTCTCATAGAAGGTGGAGGTGACGATGGTGTCGCCCTCGACGGTAAAGGTGGCCTTGCCGTCCTTGACATCGATGGCCTTGCCGTCCTCCTCACCCTTGAACACGGTGATGCCGTCGGAGAAGTACCCCTCATCCGGCGTGACGTCCACGGTGACGTCGGTGCCGACCTCGACGGCCAGCGTCATGTCCTCGGTGCCGTCGAATGCCAGTTTGCCGTGCTCAGTCTCGGAGAGCGAGACAGTCGCAAGCTCGGGTTCAGCCGCGTATGCCGCGACGGGTCCGAATGCGTTGAGCATCGAGCTTGCGATGAGCACAGCCGACATGAGCTTGGCGGTGATGCGCTTGCCGTCGAGCTTGCGCGACATCCGCTTAATCTTGCCGAAGATATGTTCCATAAGAGACTCCTTTCTGCTTCCTTGATTTTTTTGACTGTTCCTATATATCTCTAACCGAAGTTGTAGCCGCCGATACCGCCCTCGGTATCCACGTCGGCCTCCTCGGTGTCATCTTCGTCCTCGACCTCGATGAACTCGGGTTCTTGGCACAGCTCCGCGTCGCGGATGCGCTTGATGGCCGATGCGGTGTAGCCCATGCTCTCGGCGACCTCTTCATCGTCCCATGTCGGGTGGGCGTTCTTGAGGTAATCGTAGACAGCCACGGCGCGGCGGTTGATGGACTTGGTGGTCTCATCGGAGTAGCAAAGCTGCTCCTGCGCGAAGAAGCGCTCGCCGTTGATGAGGTCTTCGCCCTCGCGCCACAGCAACTTCTCGCCATCTTTCTTGAGCCACACGATTTCGTCCAGCTCGTCAGGGGAGACGAGCAGCATGGCGCACCCGACCTTGCGCACGGAGGCGGGAACCTCGACCCCCTCCAAGGTCGCCTTGCCTTGGGAGGATGCCGGGTCCCCGTCATACCAGTGCTGCACGAGGATGATGCCGTTCTCCTCAAGGGAGCCGAGATAGAGGTTCCAGTCGGTGAGGACGTTCAGCCCCTTGCCGCGATACGGCTCCGGGCACGTCTGCGTGGACGAATCGAACTCCTCGTAACGGTGGCTCTTGAAAAGCACCTCGACCTTCATCTACCGTATTCCCCCTTCCTTGGACCCTAGCGGGTGTTGGCGTGCTCCTCGGGCGTGTTGTCCCCGGCCAGCTTGGCGGAGGACTCGCGCATCTGCTCGGACTCGCCCTTGAGGGTCGCGCCCTGCTCCTTGGCAGCCTCGCGCTCAGCTGCCTTCTCGGCCTTGAAGCCCTCGTTGGCTGCCTTGAGGCCCTTGACCAAATCCCAAGGCTTGACCTCGTACTTCTTGTACGGGTTCTGCTCGTCACCGGCCTTGCCCGTCCAGACCTGAACAGGCTCATCGGCCTTGAAGCCGATGGTGACCTGCTCGCCGGAGAGCATCTGCTGCTTCATGCGCTCGTTGAGGAACACATCGCAGGAGTAGTGGCCGAGGTCGATGCCGTTGACCTTGGTGCCCTCCGGGAAATGAACGTAGGCCTTCTCGAAAGTTCGACCGTCCTTGGCGGTGAACTCGTGCTGCGTGAGGAATGCAGCGGGCATCTTCACGTTGGCGTACTTCGCCTTCTCCTGCGTGTTCTGGTTCTGCTGTGTCTGCTCTGGCATGGTGTTTACCTTCCTTTCTGCATTGCTGCGTTCGCTCTCCACCTCATGGCGGAGGTTGTCGATGATTTCCAATGCCTCCTTACTATCCGAGATGTAGGTGGTGGGCATCTCCTCATCTGGTGCCATTTCGACGCCGTGGTAAGAAGAATGGTCATTCGCGCAATCGGTGATGAAATCCAAAGCATCCTCCTTGAGGATGGGAGTGGAATCCCGTCGTAGAGTTCCACCGCCATAAAGATAGGACTCGCGCTCATCCATGCGGAACTCGGCGGTATCCGGCTGATAGAAAAGCTCGGTCTCGGAGTTGATGTAATCGCCGTCCTCAGGGTCCCTGTATTGATGGTATTCGCTCGCGAGTAAGATTTCACTTGCCATGTGAATCATCCGCCTTTCTTGAACATGATGAGTCGTATTCTCATATTCTAGCACCGGCGCGGTGCCGGGTCACGTGCGCTCAGCGCTCCCTGTGCTTGTCCTCCTTCTCCTCGGCCTCCTTCTCGGCATCCATGTTCGCGGCCAGCACGGCGGCAGCCGCCCGGGCGCGGGTCGATTCCCCGTGGATGGACACGGGGCGCTCATGGACCTCATTCGACACGACCCGGCCATGGGAGGTCGTCTGGACGGATTCGCGTAGGACGGCATGGCCGTCCTCATGCGCGTCAGAATCATCGTTCAATAGAGTCTGCACATCATAGAGCGAAGAGGTTACGGAGACGGTCGTGTCATCCACATCTGGCGTCACATCGCGGTCGTGTTCCATCTGAACATCCCTTCTAGCGTTCGTCTCTTCTGGTGGGGCTATCGGCACCGACGTTCTTGTCGAAAAGCTTAGCGGACGCTTCACGAGCCTCCATTGCTGCCTGCTTGAGGCTCATTCCCTGCGGTTGCTTGCGAAAGGCGGAGATGGGCTTGTCCCCGTGGGAGTCGAGCAGGTCATCGACCTTGCGGGAGTCCTCGTAGGTCGCGCCCTTCATGATTTCGTAATCATGGCCGTCCACGGTGACCACGGTGCCGCAGCCCTTGAGGTCGATGCCGGATGCCTCCCTTGCGTCCACGAGATTGAAGCGATAACCCGCCGCGACCGCGATTTTCTCAGGCTGCTGAGAGATGGCTGGGGAGGGCAGAGGCGACTCATGGAGCCAACTGTCGTAGACCTCATCGTAGGTGTAGCCGTAACGGTTGCACAGCTCCTCGAAGATGCGCTCGCGCAGTAGGGAGTCCGCTGCGTCGCCGAGTGCGGTGTAGAAGCCGTCCCCCGTCGGTACAGCCGTGATGGCATCGTCGAATGTGAGGCTCGGGTTGATTGCCACTGCCAGCTCATCGCCGGGGAAGGCGAGCGTGTACCACTCGCGCACGTTGTCGGTCTGCTTGATGTCGAGGATTACCATCGATGGTTCAAGCCGGTCTCCGCACATTGGGAGCCATTTCTGGGAGATGGACGTGGGCGAACCCATCTTTGCGAGGAAGTCGTCTATGGAGTCGAAGGTGGCTACCTCATGGTCGAAGGCTCGTGGACGGGATGGGTCTGTGAGCGCGTCGCGGATGTCGGAGGCATCGGGTGCCATGCGGGCATTGACGAGGGATGCCAGCTCATAGGGCGTGTAGTGCGACACCTCGATTCGCGGGTTCTCCACATCGTCGAGATAGCTGGCGATTGCGATACCACGGTCGTGGGCATAGACGGTGTGCCCCTCTTCGATGTCCCTCTTGACGAGGAGGTCGATGTCGGATGCCTCCGCCGTTCCGATTGCCAGACCGGTCTCGAACAGCTTCTCAGTGCTCGAAACGTCCAGCAAGTTCTCATTATCGAGGTAACCGGCGGATGATAACTCATCGACGGAATGGTAGGTGGCGACGTGGCGGGCGAATTGACCGGCAAGCTCATGTGTCGTCTCGCCGAACTCGATGTCATGGGGTGTCAGTTGAGTGACGAACTTGGATAGTTCGTAAGTCTTGACCGTGAACACCTCCACCGTCGGGTCCACGTAATCGCGCAGATAGCTCACGATGAGGTCACCGGTCTCGGGATTGTAGTACGCGGCGTTGTGCATCGCCAGCTCGCCCTCGATGCGGGCGACCTCGAATGCGGCATCCGCCTCACGCTCGATGTCCCTTGCGAAGCCATCCACGAGGGCGTCGGTGTCCCGGCAATCCCAATCCTCATCGCCGCGCATCTCCTCGCATTTGTCGATGAGGCTCTTGTATTGACCCTCCCACTGACCGCGCTCGGCCTCGCGATTGAGCATATCGCGGACGCTGGCCGTGAGGATTTCGATGTTATCGAAAAGGTAGTCGATGCCATGGTCCTGTGCCATAGCGCCTTCGACCACGTAAAGGCTCTTGATTAGCTCGACTGCCTTAGCTGGCATCTCGGTGGTGTCAGCGACCATCTGGCGGAGCGTTTCGCCATGCGCCCCGACGTTCATGGCTGGTAGGTCCTCCTCTTTGAACTCGCGCTCGTTGGAGAAGACTTCACCGCCGAAACCGTAGTCGTTTTCCCAGATGGCATAGGCCTCTTCAAGGCTGTCGATGCCGTCACGGTCAACGAGGTCGAGTCCCTGCACGAACTCCTTGAGGCTGTGCCCGTGTTCAATCATCCATTCGAGCTGATAGCGCTCGTAATCGGTGAGCATGTTCCATCACATCCTTTCCTTATCGGGCATCTAGCCCGATGTCATGTTTTTCCGTACCATCCGCCATCTCGGCTGACGCGGCCTTCATGGCCTGAGCCTCGCCCCCGAGGGTGATGCGGTCGTCACCGCGCATTCCGCGCGTACTGTGCAACTGGTGACACTCGATTGCCCTGTCGAAGCTGCCCGGTTCGGTCGCATCGAAGCCGTACAGATGCGTATCGCGGATGTGCTCAATGGGGCACACCTGCTCATGCCCGAGGTAGTCGATGTAGGAGAGGACGCGGTTGCCCTTGCGGCTCACGCGCTCTTGGCAGCACTCGGGGTGCTCATGGGCGAACGCGGCCACCGTGTCGGAAGCGAATCCATGCTCTTCTCGGTATGCACGATGACGGTCCAACTGCTCAATCTCCGCAGCCCGCATGGCCTCGCGCTCTGCCTGCTCCTTCTCGATGGCCTGCCTGCGCATCGCGTCGCGTTCCGCGACCTCGGTCGGGTTCATCGGTCGGAACGACTCGCAGACCGCATCCTCATCGAGCTTGTAGAAATCCGTCTCGTTGAAGAACTTGGAGGTGTGGTGCCACGAAGATTTGTGGAAGAACCGCTCGAACACCTCATCCTTGCGCATGCCCTTGAGCACATCGGGGTCGAAGAGCATGTCGAACTCATCGCAATAGGATTGGATGGCCGCGACCATGGCCTTCTTCGTCCATTTGCTCTTGGGCATCTCGCCATCCTCGTAAGCCTCGGCGGCGCGTCGTGACATCGAGTGACCGATGTACCCAGAGTTCACGTCCATCATCGGAGACTCCTAAGAGAGGTAGGGGGTGAAGGAAGGCTCGCGCTCATCGACCGACCCGTCGGCGGAGAGCGCCTGAGATGCCCTGCGCATGGACTCGGCCTCGGTTTTCAGGGAGATGCCCCTATCGACGAAAGCCTCGGGGGCACCGCCGCCGCCACCGTTCGGCCCGATGTTGTTCACCGCATCTGCAATCATCTCGTTGCCCGTCTCGGCGAGGCGGTCATGGAAATTGCTGAGAATCGGTTCGCCGTCGAGGTCGAGGGCTTCGAGTGCAGCGTCCACGTTCTCATCGTTCACTTCGAGACCGGCTTCCTCAAGGGCAAATTCAATGTCATCGCGGTACCAGAAGTCGGGGCAGATGACCTCCATACCGGGGGCGGAGATGGCGCGACCCTCAAGGTCCGCCGCCGCGCTGGCGAGGGAATCGTAGTAGGTGCCGTGACCCCAGTGCCCGGTCTCCTCATCGTAGCCGTGGGCGACGATGAACTCGCGGCTGCCGTCGGCCATCTTGTGCATCACGAGCGCGTCATCACCGTTGCGGTCGATGGGGACGTGCTTCTCCTTCCAAGCGGCGATTTCTGCGGCCTTGTCCATGCCGTTCTCCTTTCCGGGGGCCTCGCCCCCATGTTCAGTCATGTGCGATTGCACGGCGGCTCTCACGTTCTCGGGCGATGCGATGACCCAGCCGTCCTCGGAGGCGATTTGAGCGAACATCTCATCGCGCGGGTCGATTAGCGGAGCATTCTCCTCGCCGTGCTCGATGATGGTCTCGATGCTGTCGGTGATGTAACCCGTGTAGCTCAACCCGCCCACGATGTCCTCGAACAGGTCGAAGTCGGGATTGTCGATGACCGCCAACAGGTTCGGGTCGTCGAGGTGGACGTATGTATTGGCGATGCTTCCCGTGTCGTTATATTCCCAGCAGAACTCGCCGGTCTGAGGGTTGTAGAGGTCCTTGCCAGAAGCCAGTGCCTCCTTGACCGCCTGCGGCGTGTCGAGGCGGATGTCCTTGCCGTCATTCACCATGTCCATGTGCTATCTCCTTGCTTTGTTGTACTTGCCCTTGGGCTTGCTATCGAACATCGGCTCTATCGTACCGTCCTTCTTGAGCTTCGCCTTGCAGTCGAAGGTCTTGCCCGTGGTCTTGGACTTGCAGCCCTTGAGGGGTACCGCCTTGCCTTCGAGCAGGGATGCAACCTGCTTCGGCGTGAATGTCTTGCCGCACCAGCCCAGCAGCTTGAAACCGCAGCCCGCGACCTGTTTCCAAGTCCCGTCCTCCTGCTTCTCGCTCTTGTTCGAGGAGCAGGTGTAGAAGGGCTTGCCGGACTTCGACTTGCGCTGCACCACGTCCGCGCCGCAGAGAGGGCACTTGCCCACGACCGTGGCCTTGGGCGCGATGTTCGCGCCGACATATGCCGTTTCCCGATGCCCGTTGAAGACCTCGATGACGCTCTGTTGCAGGGCGTTCACATCCGCGTTGCCCTCGGCGATGTCCTGCTGGATGAGCCACCAGCGGGCGGTCACGTCCGCACCGCGAATCTCGGGCGGGAGGAGATGGTAGAAGGCGCGGGCCTTCTCGGTGGAGCGAATCTTGCCCTTCACGTCCTCAAGGTACCCGCGTTCCTTCAACTTCTCGATGATGGAGGCGCGGGTGGCCGTGGTTCCGATGCCGCCGTGCTCGCCCTTCTTTCCGTCGTCCTTCTGCTTGAGGATGGCCTTGACCTCCGGGTCGGTGACGTACTTGGCGATGGAGGCCATGTCGGCGATGAGCGTGCCTTCCGTGTAGGGCTTGGGCGGGGCGGTCTCCTTCTCGGTGACGGCGCACTCGATGCGCTCAAGGCGATGGTCGCCTTCGTCAATCCAAGGGTTGCCGGATGCCGCGTCATCGCCGTCCTCATCGGAGACGTTGCCGAACACGGCCTTGAAACCGGCCTCGCGCACGCGCCGCGCGACGGCTTGGAACTCCCCGCCATCGACCGCGAAGGCACTGGTGCTCACATCGTAGGTGGCGGGTGGGAGGAACTGCATGGCATAGCGCTCGACGATGGCCGTGTAGACCTTGGCCTCATCCCCGGTCATGTCGGCTACGGGGGCGCTGACCTCCTGCGGGATGATGCCGTGGTGCGCAGTGACGTTCTTCTCGTTGAACGCCTTGGAGTGGATGGAGTAGTCGAGCGGCCATGTCGCCCCGACGTTCTCCATGGCCTGCGCAAGCACCACCGGTGCCTGCGCGAAATGCTCCTCCTTGAGGTACTGGGAGTCCGAGCGGTTATAGGTTATCGCCTTGTACTTATCACGCAAATCCTGCGTGATTTGCTGGGTCTTCGATGCGGAGAAGCCGTAGCGGCGGGACATGTCGGAGAGCAGCACCGTCAGGTTGTAGGGCAGGGGAGGGTTCTCGACCTTCTTCGAGATGACCGTGGAGAAGGACATACCCGAGCCGTCCAGCTTCGCCTTGATGACATCGAGGACATCGCGGTCGAAGACGTGCTTTTCACCGGCCAACATGTCCTTGTCCGGCTTGAACTTGAACACCGGTGCTCCCGACGCGTCTGCACAGCCGCCGGTGGCGGTCAGCTCGTAATACTTCCGGGTGACGTGGTTCTCTATCGCCTCATCGCGGTTGACCACCAATCCAAGGGTCGGGGTCTGCACGCGACCGACGGAGAACAGGCCCCCGAGCCGCTTGGTGGCAAGGCGGGTCTCGTTCACGCCGAAGCACTTGTCCGCCATCTGGCGGGCGTATGCCGCGTCACCGGCAGGGCGGCACTGCTCGTTGGGTACCAGACGCTCAAACGCCTTGACGATGTTCTTCTCGATGTTGTCGTTGACGTAGACGCGCAGCACCTCGCCCTCGTAACCGAGGTAGTCCAGCACCTCATCAACGATGAGCTGGCCTTCATCGTCGGGGTCACCGGCGTTGATGACGCACTCGGCCTCCGGCAAAAGCGAGTCGATGCGCTCCACCAAGTCTTTCTTGTCCTCGGTCGGCTCCTTCGCCCAATCGTCGATTTGGATGGGCAGCACGTCCAACGACCAAGGCTTGCCCCATGCGGGGTTCACCGCATCCGGCTCCACCAGTTCGAGCAGGTGACCGGCACAGGCGATGACCGTGTACCCGTTGCCCGAGATGGGCAGCCGCGCAGTCTCGGACACCTCCTTGCCGCAGATAGCGCGTGCGATGTCGCGAGCGAGCATCGGCTTCTCAGCGATTACAAGTCTGTTCATAAGCGTCCTCCTATTTAGCTTCCAGCAGCAGCTTCCTAGCGGCTGCACCGTCGAATTTCACTACTTGGTTGCGCTTGTTCACCCTAAGAAGCTCGTTCTCCTTGAGGGTTCTCAGAACGCTGTCGATGAGCGCGGCGCTTGCGCCGGTCTCTTGGATGATGCTCCTTTTGTCTACATCGCCCATCGCTTCAAGGTAGTCGATGACATCGGAACGCTCCGCAAGAGTCTTCTTATGTAGCTCATCCTTGCTGAGAGCGGGTATGTCTTTCTTCGGGGCGCGTTTCAGGCAGTTCGCAGCTATCGCCCCTTCCAAGTCGAACTCTGCATCATTCTGCTTGTCAAGATGCAACCCCAGCTCAAGACCTTGACCGAGACCGAGATAATAGTAGAAATCCTCATGCTCGTTCGCGAAGAACCTGACGATAAAGAGTTCCGGGTCAGCGCCGTCTGGGAGCGGCCAAGGACTTATGAGGGAGTAGCGGATGAGCGCTTCCTGGAGTTTGTCGATTTGAGTGCCGTCCTCGTCGGGGAAAAGCCAGCGGCACAGCTCGATATAGTACCAATAGCTGTTGAGAGTTCCCTTGGGGAAGTTCTGTTTCACGTCGCCGTAAGCCATCGCTATCGCGCTCCCTTGTCTTGAACACGCCCGTCCGTGCCATCCTTACGAAGTTCTGCGCTCGCGGCACGCGCGTCCTTGGCTTCCGAAGCAAGCCGGTAGCCGCGCTGACCTGCGGTTTCGCTCTTGACTATGCACTGCGGTCGGCGTATAATAGTCCTATTGAGGTCGGGTTCGACGATGTGGCTCCGAAGCAAATGTAGCTTCGCAAGTGCATTGAGTTCCCGGCCTCTTTCTTCGTCATAATAGACGACCCTATCGGGCGTGATGAGGTTGTCGAAGTAGCGGGGGAAGTTCGTCCTGCCGTAGACAGCCAAGATGAAGTTGGTCTCAATCTCGCCAGTCTCGTAATAACCGCGCCCATCGGGCCGCACGGCCATGATGAGCGGCAGGTCATCGCAATCCACATCGCACAGCACCGCGAGCATGGTGTCCTCGCGGGCGGGGCTGTCGCAGAGCATCACGGGATGCTCCATCAGCTCGGGCAGGCGCTTCATCTGCTCAACGGTGAGTCCATGGCGGTGGGGGTCGTAGCTGCTCTTCGGTCGGATGGCATCGCGCAGGTGGCGTTGGGTGTAGAGCATCGGCAGCGGGCGGAACCCGGCCTGTACGAACAGCTCAGGCGTATCGCAGAACTTGACCGCGCTGGAACGGGGATACTCCCCGCAAGTGACGGCATCGACCTCATCGCCGAAGCGAAGGTACTCAGCGCACTTCGCGGCGTGCCCCGTGTAATCCGATGCCTTATCGTCGCCGTCTTTCAGATGCACACCGCCGCGCGGGTCGAGGTAGGTGACACGCTCGCCCTCGGGCATCGCCACCGAGTTCTCGTACTCGCGGATGGTCAAGATGACCTCTCGCTTGTTCATCTCATCTGGCATATGGCCTCCTTCCTTTGTGGTCTGATAGTTTTCAATATGTATAGTTGAGGCGGTTTCCCACCCTTCCAACAGCCTTCGGGTCGGGTTGAGAACCCTCCGGCCATTGAAAGCGTGGAAAACCGCTTATGTCATCAGGATACCTGAACTTCTATATCTTCCTTTGCCATGTCAACGTCGATAGAGACGATGACACGGTTCTCCATCACAAGGAGACCGGCATCCTTCAACTCGGCTAAGATTGCGCGAAGGCGAGTCAAACCGATTCCCGTCTGTTCGGCCATCTCCTTCTGCGTCGGAGTTTCACCGATATGCGACGAAAGGTAATCGACGACCGTGTTCTTGGATTCAATGAGAAAAATCCTCTTCTCCTCATTGTGCTTTTCAAGACTAGTAAGACATGCCTTCGTGATTTCAGCCTCGATGTCATCATGCACTGTCTCGATGAGGCCTTCAAGCGCCATGCCTGCACCAAGATAGAAGTTGAAGTCGGCATATTCTCGGGCGAAGAACTTCATGGCGAAATAATCAGGTGAATAGCAGTCGATGTTGGAAGGGGGCCATGGCTCACATCGGGCATATTTGACAAGAGAGTTGCGGAGCTTCGATACATCTTTGGCAGCCTCGCTTTCTTTACCACATGAGGCGGCAACAGATACGATGTGGTCCCAATACTCCTTGAGGATGCCTTTACCATATTTTGTTTTTACATCACCGTATGCCATTCCTACTCCAACTCCTCGCGCTCGACGGCCTTATCGTCATGGCTCTCGGAGCCGAGCTGGGCGGATGCCTCGCGGGATTCCTTGGCCGTCTCATGGAGTTTGGTGCTACGGATGGCATCAGCCTTGCCCGCTTGCCCAGCGTACTTGACGGAACGCGGCATGGACTTCTTCTCGGCCTCCACATCGGCGATGGAGCCGCCCTGCTGGAAGCTGATTTTGAGCGCGTCCATCTGCTCGGGCTTGAGGCTTGCATCGGCGATGACATCCAGCATCTCGGGCGTGATGTCCTTATCGCCTGCCGCGAGGTAGAGTGATTCCATCTGCTCCGGTGCGAAGCTGCCATCGGCGAGACGCAGCACCGTCTGCGCGTCCACACCGAAGGTGAGGCCGGTGCGCATGGCCTCCATGACCGCCACGGGACGGGTGGGGTCGCACAGCACGTCAAGCTGCTCGCTCGTGAAGCGACCACCCGAGATGGCCGAATAGAAGCCCCAGACCTGCTCCATGGAGAGGTCGGGGTTCATCAGGCGCTCGATTCCCGGCTTTTCCATGCCTTCGGTGAGCGCCATGGTGATGACGTTCATGTGGTCGGCGGTGTAAGTACCGTCCGCGTATTCCTCCAAAGCGTCCATGGGGACATCGGACTTGAGGGCGTGACGCACGACCTCCATCTGGCGTGAGTCGAGTTTCAGCCAGTCGCGAGGGAACGCGATGTCATGGATGGCGGTGGTTTTCATAAGCTCACGGGCCTGATGTAGATGCTCGGCGGTGTACTCACCGTTCGAGAGCGTCTTGAAGACGTCCTTTTTATAGGGGCTTGCGTCGTGGTCGGCGAAATCGGTATGCACGGCGATGCGGCGAAGCTCGCGCATCTGGGCATGGTTCAGGACCGGGTTCGCGATGCGCTCCGAGATGACGTCCGCATCGACGCCTACCTCGAAAGCCTTGCAGATTTGGTATGCCTGCCACTCGGTGAAGCCTCCCTGCGAGAGGACTTTGGCTGCTGGCAGACGCAGGTTCACGGGCAAGTTGTTGAGCGCCGTCATGACGTTCTCAATCTGACGCTCGCCCAGCGCGTCTTTGAAGTCGCATTCATCGAGTGGAAGCACCTCGAAGCTCATGAGCTGCCCGTCGAGGCAGTAGCCGAGGTCGATGGGGACGCACTCGCCGGACTCGATGATGTCCGGGTCGATTTCCGCCTCGGGCACGAGGCCCATGGCAGTGCGAAGGTCGTCTGCGGTGCCGCCGTAGTCGAGGATGGCGTGCATCGTCTCCTCGATAGCGCCTCGGATGTCCATGGTGTCCGCATCGTCGGCCACATCCGCGATGCAGTAGCGGGGGAAGTAGTCGCCGTCGATGGCGTATCGCGCGATGGTCGTGTCGCTCGGTACAGTGTAATCGACGTTTCCGAGGTCGAGGCGCAGCAGTTGCAGCACGTCGGGGATGTTCTTGTCGTATGCCATGGTGTTTTCCTACCTTTCTGCCATGATGGCTTTCTATATATCTACACGATGGAGTGGTCGTCGCGTGCCGGTGAGCCGGTGTCGCGTCCCTCGGCCAGTTTCTCGGAGGCGGCACGCGATGCCTGAGCCTCCCCCTTGAGGGTGACGCGGCCATCTTCCGAGCGGGCTTCCTCACGGCGCTGTCCCATGCGGATTGCGATGACCTCCTCGATGCCGCTGCCGGGTTTGCTGACCTCGGTGAAGTAGTCGGCTACGCGGGACATCTCATCGGCTGAGAGGTCGCGATTCTCTCCGGTCTCGAAGTCGAACCCGACGGCCACGAGGTCGCCGCAGAGGATGGAGTACAGTTCTCCCTCCTTGACCGGTGAACTGTAATCCATCATGGAGAGGTACCCGGCCTCTTCCATGCCCTTCGTCGCGTACACCGCGCGGTTGGGCGGGCAGGTGAACAGGCCCTCCTCATTGACGTAGAGGCTGATGCCCTCGCCGAAGATGACATCGAACGGCTCGATGTTCCCGCCGACGAGGCGTTGCAGGTCGTGTAACGTGGAACCCGTCTCATCGACCTCGATGTCGATTTCGACCGGGTTTCCGTTTGTCGGGATGAGCATACCCTTCATGTCGCAATCCTCCTTCCTAGCGGGCGTCCTGCCCGCGATTTGAATGGTTTCCGTTATCCGCCAGCTTCGCGGAGGCGCGGCGGGCCTTATCCACTTCGCCCTTAAGCGTCACGACCTTCTCTGGTTCTCGGCGTGGAGCGTCCTTCTCGTACATAGCGCGGGCATTCGCCACCGCCGTGCGTGCGGCTTCCTCCGGCACACCCATGCGCTTGACGATGTGGCGTAGCATGGATTCATCGGAGCTGAGGTGGAACGGGACCTCGAAGCGGCTGTCTTCCTGCGCCTCGGCGATGATGGCAGTAAGCTCGTTGCGCCACATATCGGCTTGGGATTCCTTGAGCGCATCCATCGAGGGGTATCCGTGACGGGAGAGCAGTTCATTTAGGAGGTCATCGGAGATGTAGTAGTCGGAGTCACTGTCTGTGAGGTCATAGTTGCCGACGAGCACCCACCATCCTTCCTCGACTGGCTCACCGATGACGTAACTCGACATCGACCCCTCTTTCGCATGGAATCCGAAGCCGTAATCCTTATAAGTCCCGCACTCGGTGTAAGATTCAAGTTGCTCGCGTGCGGCGCAGAGGTGCGCATAGACCTCCTGCAAGTCATCGCCCCTGATGGTCCAATCCGGCACACCGCCATCGAGGCCGAGTGCCGACATCTCTCCGATGCTATCGCCGATGGAATCCATGCCGAGCAGGGTGGACATGAAGTAGCGGGAGACGAACTGGCCCTCGGGGAACTTTGCGGGGTCCTGCGACACGTCGTAGAACTCCACCAGAGGGAGGCCGTGGCCGTAGAGCTGGCAGTCGTTGATTGGGATGCCGAAGCTGCCGTTCGACAGGTCCTTGCCGTACACGAAGCCACCGCCCGCCCCGTAGCGCTCGCCCTCCTGAACGAGATGCACGCGGAAGCGACCGACCGTGAAGTCGGCCAGTGGGTCGGTGATTTCACCCTCGCCGATGGCATTCATCAGTTCGGTGTACCAGCCGCCCATCTCCGCCTCATCCTCGATGAACTCGCGCACCTTGTCCGCGAGGGCTTCACCGGCCCCACTCGATACATAGGGGTCGTTCTCGACCGCCTGAACCAGACGCATGAGCGCGGTCGCATCGTAGAAATCCATATCGCAGTCCTCCTTCCTAGCGGGCGTCGCGCTCGCGGTCGATGCGAGATGCGATGTTCGTTTCCATGGCAGCCGAAGCCGCGCGGGTCTCGGCTGCCATATCGGAGAGGGAGGGGCGCTGTCGGTCGTCGTTTTGAGAGGGGATGTGCATCTCGGAGGGAATCATGTGGAGTTGGAGGTCATCCTTGCCGTCATGGTCATCAGTGCCGCCGTTATTCTCGGAGAGCTTGGTGGAAACCGCACGGGCCTCCTTGGCGGCGGTTTTCAGACTTACCGGGCTGGTCTTGGCGCTCTCATTGCCCTTCTCGCCTTCGGCGTCCCGCGCGAGCCAATCGGAGAGCTGCGGCGGGACCCCGTTCCTATCCTCGAAGTCGAGCGCCCAGAGGGAATCATCGAGCTTTTGATTCCATCCGGCGATGGTGAGGGACGCGGAGGGTTCGATGGTTGCGGCGCGGTCCGAGATGCGCACAGCGTCCTTCAACCCGTTGAGGACATCTGCGGGGACTTCATAGGGGACACCTGAGACATCATGCACGGTCGCAGTTACAGCGCCCGGAGCGACCTCGGCGCTCATGATGGCGGATGGCGTGAACTCTGCTGCTTCGAGAAGCGGGTCGATGGCCGGTGCCTCGTACTCCTCGGCAGAGCATCCGAACGCAAGCTCCATGTAGCACGGGGTGGGGCACAGGTCGGGGTCCTCCCACAGGTCGCGCATGGCGGTGTCCACTGACTCGGGGGAGCCGTCGTACTCCTTCCCGCCGCTGGTGAACGGCTCGCCGTACCACGCATCTTCGATGACATCAAGCGCATCCTCACCGACATCGGTGAGCTGGCGCACCTCGACATCGACCCCGCCGTCGTGATGGTAACCGTGGATGAACAGGCTGCCGTTCTCATCCCAGACCTTGCCGATTTCACAATCCTTGAAAACGGAATCGGGGCCGCTCATCATGTCATCGAAGTCCCTGTACACGGCCAGACCATGGCGCGTGCCATCCCAGCGACCGATGGAGCCTCGCGCGATGATGCGGTTACCGCCGAGCGGGTTATCGTAGGAGGACAGCGGGTTATCGGAGCCATCTAGGAACGCCTTCAATCCGGCAAGTTCCTCGGAGCGGTCGATGTCCATCATGTTCATCGCGTTCTCGAATATCTCCTCCTCGGTATAGCTATCAAGAACCTCTTCCACGGTGATGCCTTCGCGGCTCGTGATGTCCTCGATGGAAATCTCGCTGCCCTCGTCGCCGTAATACACGCCCTCATCGAAGACGATGCGCTCTTTCGGTGTCTTATCCATATCCATGCTCCTTCCTAGCGGGCATCCTGCCCGATGTTCTCATGTGTATCGTCACCGGCCAAGGCAACCGACGCCTCGCGCGACTCCCTCACAGCGGCCTTGAGGCTCACGGGTTGCTCTGGCTCGCCCATGACCTCCTTCGCGTACTCCGCGATGCCCTTCCCGGTCTCATGCCTGCAATATGAGTCCATCTTCGGGAGCAGGGCAATGCGCTCCGCATCATCCAGCGGGTAGCTCAGTTCATCTATCCCGCCGTCTGCGCGGTTCAGGGAGATGTCGAGGTGGGCAGCGACCGCACCGGTAACCATGTCGTAATCGACGTAGATGTTGAGGTAATCGTCGTTGTCGAGCGAGCACACGTCCGTCCCGAACACGGCATCGCAGTTGAACGTGACCGGGATGTAGAAGTTCAGCTTATCGCCGTTGTCGACAATCTCATCATCGAACGTGATGAGGTCGAGTGGCAGCGGGGCAAGGGCCTCCTCCGCGGGCATACCCAGCGCAAGCTCCGCATAGCGCGGAGTGGATACGAGCGCGGGGTCGTCCCATATGGCGTGGAAAGTCCCGCGCACCGCGTCGAAATCGCCACTGCGGGAGGCGGCCAAGATACCGTCCATGGCCTGCTCGCCATCGTCGGTCAGCTTGCGGACCTCGACAAGGAGCGGCGAGTTATCGGGCCACTTCCCGGAGAAGAAAAGATGGCCGTCCTCGTCCCATACCTTGTCCACGCGATGCAGCGGCGAGGTGTGGGTGTGGAGCAAGTCATCAAGGTCATTGAGGTTGAACTGCACGAAGCCGTCATCGTAGTTGACAGGGCTGTAACGAACGAGGATGGACTTGCCCAAGAAGGCGTCCAGCGCCTTCTCATTCGAGCGCCAATCCATCTCCATGAGGTCGAGCAGGTCGTCCTCGCCCATGTCATAGCTGATGGAATCCTCGAACTCCGCGTCCGTCATGGGGGAATAGGAGTCGCGGGTCTCGCGCAGGTAATCCAAATCGTACTTTTCCGCGTCAAAGATGACGCGCTGCTTGGGGATTCTCGCCATGTCTCATCGCCTCCTTCATGTGAAAAGGGCGGGCGGGAAGAACCCGCGCCGCCCGGTCATCGTCTTATCTAATGCTCGGCGTCCCCATCGGCACGCTCATCCTCACGCTCGGGCGTCTGCCCGTCATGACTGTCCTGTTCGAGCTTGCCCGAGCCGTCACGGGTTTCTTTGGCCTTCTCGGCAAGACGGGGCTGCGACGGCTCTTGGGACTTGGGATGAGCCTCGACCTGATACGGCTCGCCGACGCTCTCGATGGTGAAGTCCTCGCCGGTCTGTTCACCGACCATCCCGGTCAGCTCCTCATGGGTGAGACCGGAGAAGAACACCTTATCGTCGATGTCGAGTCCATTGGTGTCTTGCGCGGAGAATGTCATGCTCTCGGACTTGTCTGGGGTCTCGTTGAAGTGGAGCGTGACGGGAATGAGGGTGACATCCTGCGAGGCGGCGAGTTCATGGTCTTCGGGCATGAAGCCCTTCCAGAACTCGTTGAACGCGGCCTCGTAGCCCTTCTCGTTGACCGTGCGCACCGCCTCGATGCTCATGGCGCAGGGATTCGGGAAATCGTAACCGGATTCCTTGATTGCCTCGAAGTCGCCGCTCAGTTCGCCATCTTCAAGAATCCCATCGTTTGAACCGAGGGCATCGTAGAGCGGTTCGTCCATGGCATCGTGAATCGCATTCTGCGCTTCGCTGGCGAAGTCCTCGATGTCCATGTTGTTGTCATCAAAGTCGATGGTGATGCCGTCGAACACATCATCATAGACATCATCTGCCAACGCGTACACGCCCGCCTCCTTGAGGCCTTCGAGCGCGGCGTACTTGGCGATGTCCTCCTGATGGTTGTACATGTCTTGCGTGAAGCACTCGTATTGGGCCATCTGGGTCATCTTGATGAGGTCGCCCTCGCAGCCTTCGAGAAGGCCTTGGAAGTCCGCCTCCTCAAGCCACTCGTAATTGTCGGGAAGCCACTCGAGCAGGTCATAGTTAGAGAGGTCTACGTTGGAATCGGCGATTTCGCCGAAAGCGTCGCCGATGTTGCCGTGTTTCTCCATGATTTGGTCGCCGTACTCGCCGAGGTCGAGGCGCGCCTGCAAGTCCTCGATGGAGGTGAAGCCCTCGGGGACCGGCGGGTGCTCGAACTCATGCTTTGCCTTGCGTTCCGCCTGCACGCGCTCGACCTCCTCCTTGACCTCATCAAGCTCGTTGTCAAGGGTCTCCGCGATGTCAGAGATTTCAGAGGTCGTGAGCTGCATGTCGTTCTTGAGCCAGTCGAGGGTCTTATGGCAGGACTCGTAGGCGCGGATGGCCTGAGACGGCTTCTCGAAACCGAGTTCGTCGGCGAAGGTATCTACGAATAAGCCATCAACTGCGAGCGCGTCGCTCGCCAGCGCGGCGAAAACGTCCGTCGCGGTCGGCTGGCCGTGGACATCGGGGTTGGACTGGTACGTGGTGGTGAAGGACTCGATGCCGGGCTTGCTGAACTCGCAGGTGTACTTGCGGTGCTGGGTCGAGAAGTCACCCGGACCCTCGTTGATGATATTGAAGTCGAATTGGGAGAGGAGGTCGGCGACCCCCTGTGCGTCGTTGTAGTTTGGCATGGCGACTCCTTTCCAAGGCGATACAGTGCCTCAATAATATATTATTAAGGGAAAAGGGGCGGCACCTGAGTCCGCCCCTTTCGGTATATGGTGCCTATTTTTTGATAAACGGTTTAGCCTCCCAGAATTTCCTTTGCCCAACCGCCGCACTTGAAGAGGGCGTAGATGAGCAGGAAACCCAACGCAATCCAATCGACAATCACCGCTACACCGTCATATCCGCCAGCGGCGATGGCACTTAGGCTTGATGTGCTTAGGGACGCGGCGGTCACCATATACGGGTAGGCTGAAATCAGGAACAGCATGACAGCACCGGCGAGGGCAGCGGCGCAGAAGTTCTTGAGGAAGCCGATGCCCATCTGCCGTGTTTCATCGAATCCCAGCAATGAGAGAGGAATGGGAGAGAACGCGGCCATTGCGTAAAGTTGCACAGCGCGAGCCATCACGACTACGGTGGACACAATGGTTGCGGCAAGACCTGTCAGCCAGCAGATTGCTCCGCACAGCAAGAGGATGAAGCAACCACCCATGTCCTCGCCCTTGATTTCACCTATGTCCTCGAACGGCTTGGGATTCGTCGCACTGGGAATGAACTCATTTGCTATCTTGTTGAACTCGTTGAAGATGGCGGTGATTATATCGAGCGAGTTGATGATGAGCCAATGGAAGAGAACGTATGTGACTGCTAGGAACACGATGTCCTTCACAGCAGGCAACGTGCTGGTAGCATCGATGCGCTGGCTGACCTTGACGAGCTGAACGAGCATGAAGAGGGCAAGGATGCTTTCGGCTAGGGGAATCACCACTGTCTGATGGACACTTTCCACGAACCCCCAAATCTCAGTCGAGCTGAATAGGTTCTCGAAATTTCCCGTGATTCCAGTCGAGTCCCCGAGCGCTGCGATGAAGCCGCTGTATCCCTCGAAAAGCCCTTTAGACCAACCGAGTAGGATTCCGCAAACCCATCCGTTCAAATCGAAGATGTCACCGAAGATGCTGGCATGGGCGACAACGGGGGTTGCCATGAAGAGCAGGGATACAATCGGCGTGATTGCAAGCACCTTGAGGATGGTGTGTCTGTGATGCAAGTTGCGGTTCCTGCTTTTTATAGTTAGTTGATTTTCGTTCATATCAATTACTTCACCTTTCTGCCTGAGCTTATTGCCTACATCGAGAAGCTGTATTTTTTCTCAGAGCGGTTGTAGGTGACGGATACAGAGGCTCCGGTATTTCCAGTCGCCTCATTTGAGTTGCCGTCGCCGATGGTGAAGGCGGTCGAGATGGTGTCCTCGTTGTAGTCGATGTTACAGGTTCCAATCCACGTCGCGGTGGTCGCCACGGGGAAGTGGATGGAACACCAGTCGCTCAGTTGTTTCTTCATCTCGTCGGTATCGCCGAGGAGTTCCGTGATTTCGCTGTTGAGTCCAGTGACGTTGATTTCCTTCACCGCGTCCTTGCGCTCATACGGCATATCTGTGAGTTTGAACATGGAGGTGGAGGCGATGGTGCATTCACCGGCAGACGCATTATCGGCGCTGATGACGAGCGTGAAAGTCGCGATGTGGGTACCAGTGTCAGTCTCGAACACGATGCGGTCGATTTCGCTGTCCGAGCCGTTGTTGCCGAACTCGACGGTGGAGATGGCATAGGAATGGTTCTGTTCCTTGCCGTTCACAGTCTCCACGTAATAGTCATCGTGGAAGCGGAGCGTGTTCCTGCCGTTGTTGGCGGAGAACACGCTTGCGCTCAAGGTCTCGATGAGCTTCTTCGTCTCATCATCGTATCCGTCGATGAGCTTCTTTTGAGAAGATGAAAGCTCGACTTTCTCTTCGGCATCCTTTCCATCATCAGACGTGCCCTGCTCATCGACGGATTCCGTCTTCGCCGCCTCCTCGGCGGCTCGCTGACGCGCCACGTTCATGGCGCTCGTGGCGGAGAAACCGATGAAGACGATGAGGGCGAAGAGAGTGAGAAGGGAGGCCTTCTTATGCTGTGAGACCAGTGTCTTTATCTTTTCCATACAAGTCATCCTTTCTGCTGTTAGTGGACACCCGGTGGGAAACCCCAGCGGGGCTGGCTGAGCTGGCCGTTGTAGGCAATCCAGCTATCCAAGTCGGTGGTCGCGATGTGTCCGACATTCTCCATGACCTTGCCGTCTCCTATGTAGATTCCGACATGGCCGTACCCGAGATGCCCGCCGCACCAGTTGCTATTGCTGGTCGGGGAGCGCTGCACACCGATGACCATGCCGACTTTCAATTGGCTGCGGTCGGTACTGGTGCAGAAGCTCAGGTATTGGCAGCAGGCGTTCCCGCCGGGGCGGGGGAGTCCTGCGTTCTCATAGACGTTGGACACCCACGCGGCGCAGTAACCCGCACCGGGTGATGGAGTGCGCTTGGCGGCATCCACGATGGCTTTTTGGGTGGCATCGGAGGCGTTGTAATCCTGTCCACCGCCGCTCGTGAGCTGTTCGTAGAACGATTGGGCGGCCGGAAGCCGTGTGTTGGAAAAAGAGTCTTTCGCAGCCCAAGCAGCTGGCCTTTCGTAGCAGGCCATGAAACAATAGGTGGCGAAACCAACATCACTTGTCGATAACCATGCCTCATAACTCGCATCCATGCCGCTATATTGCGGTGCGGCGGAGTAATAATATCCAGCACGATGCAAGGCGGTGTTCCACGAGGTCGGCAATCGCGTCATGAAGTACTCGGTCTGGACGGCGGCGCTGTTCTTGTCTTTGTTATTTGCGGAGCACCAGTTCGCGAAGACGGTGTAGTTGTAGACATTCTGAGCTGGCGCGTCTGTGAATTGGAACAGTCCGAAACCGTATTCACCGTCAGCACCATGGTATTCGGCAGTCGGGTTCCAACCTGATTCCCCTGAGATGTTTCCCATTACCGCCGCAATCTGAGGATTGCCGAGTCCTGCATCGGAGAGAGCCTGCGCAACTTCCAACTGCACTCCGCTGAGGTTACCGAAATTACTGCTGTCCTCGTCACCACCGGAAATGGCAGTTGTGATGAGGACGATGGCTAAAACGAAAACAATTATGATTCCGAGTACCGGTGCGGCGACTGCCCCCAGCGGTGCCATCAATCCCTGAACTGCGCCCCTTATGACGGATACACTGCCCTTCGCGGCAGTCGCAGCGGTCTTCGCTTTCTCGGCGGTGGAATAGACTTCTCGCTTGAAATAAGCGGATGCCTGTGCTTTGCGCTTTGCCTCGATTGTATTTGCATTTTTCTTGGCCGACTTCTTCTCAGAGAGCTTGCCGAGGCTCTTTTCCGATGAGAGAGCGTCTTTTCCGCTTAGACGTTTTTTTATTCCACGGACGGTATGGTAGGTAGCTTTACCAACATCGTAAAAAGTGTCCGCTCCTTCAAGCTCGGAGCCTTCAAGGGCGTTGTTTACCGCTCCGCGTCCAGCGGCCTTTCCAGCGGATTTCAAGGAACCTTTTAGATTAAGCGAACCTTTTCCGCTCAACTTGTTTCCAATTGCCTTTGCCGCGCGGCTCGCCCCTTTTACGGTATGGTAGGCGTCATCGACGCCCTCAAGCTCCGAACCTTCGAGAAGTTTATGCGTCGCGCCGCTGGCGAGCGCGGAGGCAGCGGCACCCGCCTTCCCATCCGCATCTACCTTTCCCTTGCGCCTGCTTGTGACGGCGGCGAGGGCGGCGCTGGCGGCACCGCCCGTCGAGGTCTTCTTGCCGACTGAGTAAAGGCCGCTCTTCAACGACTTCTCGCTCTTGTCGGCGCGGTCCACGATGCCGGTGTTGACGGCATCCGTCATCTCCGTCTGCAACAGGGATTGCGACATGTCCTGCTTCTGGCCGGATGTCGATACGAAATCAGATGGCTTCATTGACGTTCACCGTCCTTTCCCGGCTTAGATGACCTTGCCGTCCTTCTTCTTGGAACCGATATTCAGTTCCTTGGTCTCGTTGGGGTTGGTGCTGAACAGGTCGTAGAGCACGTTGCCCGACGGGAACTTTCCGCGAATAGGAACACGCGCGTTGCCAGCGATGAGCAGGCCGTCACCGGCCTCGGCGGATTCGTCGATGCACTCCTCCTCTTGCTCGGAGAGGTTCAGCAGCTCCACCCAGCGCATGCGGTCGAGCGGGGACTGCTTGAGCAGCATGATGAAGTCGGCGTTAAGCACGATGTTCTGCGCGGCCTCGTTGTTGAGCATCGCAACCGCGTTCTGGGTGATTCCAGTCAGCAGCAGGCCGAACTTGCGCCCCTCGTTGGAGAAGCGCGAGAAGTAGTTGAGCACCGTCGGGTAGGCGAAGAGCGACTGCATCTCCTCGACGTAGAGCCATGTGCGGACGTTGCGCTTCGCGTTGAAGTACATGCGGTTTCGCACAGCCTCGCAGACGTTGATGAGGGCGAAGACCAGCATGGAATCCGGCAGGTCCTTGAGGTTGAAGTCCACGATGCGGGTGTTGAAGTCCACGTTGGACTGACGGTTGAAGAAGTCCATGGAACCCTTGACGAACCGCTCATAGCGAAGGGCGATGGTCTGCGCCTGATGCTCGGGCTGCTCAAGGGCGATGTCGTAGAAGTCCTGCAAGGTCGGCGGAAGGCCGTCGCCGCGCTCTTCGGCACGCTGGAACGCAAGCTCCACGCAGCGCTGGATGATGGACTGGTCAACCTCGGAGAGGGACTGACCGGATTCGGCTGCGGAGGCACCCGCCTGCGCCAGCATCGCGTCGATTTTGAACGCAATCTGCTCGGTTCGCGGCATGTGCTCCACGGACACCGTGTCGAATGGGTTCAGGAACGTATTCGTGCCCACACCGAAGTGGTAGGTGGTGCCGCCGTAGCGCTCGGCGATGGCCGTGTACTCACCGGCGCGGTCGATGACGTAAATCTCATCCGTGGGGTTGGAGAAGATGGTGCCCGTCATCTCGGTCTTGGTGAACATGCCCTTGCCAGAACCCGTCTTGCCGCAGACGAAGCCCATGGGGCTGGTCAGCTTCTTGCGGTTGCACATGACGAGGTTGCGGGAGTGCTTGTTCTGGCCGTAGTAGTTGCCGCCCGCATCGTCAAGCTCTTGCGTGGCGAAGGGCACGAGGATGGCGACCTGCGCGGTGGTGAACATGCGGCTGATTTCGACATGGTTGTGGCCGAGGGGCAGCACGGAGTTGAGTCCCCTGCGCTGCCGGTAGTCGTAGGTGTCCACCTCGATGGAGTTCTGCCGCGCGGTGGAGATGATGCGCATGACCTGAGCGTCGAGCTGCTGTTTGCTCTCCGCGTAGGTGTAGATAAGGCCGGTGAAGACGTAGAGGCGCTGGTTCTTGTTCTGCAAGTGGTCGAGAACGTCTTCTGTCTCCTCCTTGGAATATTTAAGCTCCTGCGGCAGGATGGAGAAGTCGTAGCCCTTGTTCACGGCGCTGCGCTGCTCCTCGATAATCTCCTTGTCAATCCATGCGCTTCGAGTGCGGACGAAGTTGATGGCCTTGGACTTGTCCATGGGCTGAACGAACCACGTGACCGCCATGGGAAGAGGAAGGTCAACGATGTCCGCGAGCGCACGGTCGGAAAGCTCGGAGCCGAACTTCTTCATGACCAAGACCTGACCATACACCCCGTTGTCCAGCTTGAAGCAGTCGTTGAACATGCCGTCCGGTCGCCAGTCAATCTGCGTCGGGGCGATGCAGTCCTTAGTGGTCTGCACGCGCTTGGCGGAGATGTCCTTCTGGTAGTCGAAGTAGAACGGCTTGTAGGGATTCAAGAGCGAATGGATGACCGACAACCGCTGGGTGCCGTTCATCAGGTGGGCCTTGGACCCCATGGAATTGAAGATGCGGCTGGATTCCGTCTCGATTCGGGAGAGCTGGCGAGCCGCGTCGTCCGCCGTCTCGGCGGTGACCGAATAGGTCAGGTAGCGGTTGCGGCGGATGTTGGAAACGCCCTCGCGCACCTTGTCGTTCAGGATGTCGTTGAACACCTGCGCGTCGTTGCGGGCGGCGTCGTTGCCCTGACGGGCGACATCGAAGAACTTGCGGTTGCCGACCTCCTCCTTGAGCAGGGGCGTGTTGATGACGCTCATCTGGACCAGCGTGTTCGCGCCGAACTGGTCATACAGTCGCGTGAGCGCGGAGAACATGGATTTTTGCTGCTCGTCGCGCACGGAGTGGTAGCTGGTGTCGCCGAAGGAGATGGAGGAGGAGAACAGGCCCTCCTCGACCTCGCAGATGCCGTCTTGGTACATGCGGTTGTAGCCGATGTAGTTCACCACGTCCTTCGCGCCCTCGCGCTTGCGGCGTGCGTCCGCCGTCTTCGAGGTGAGTTCCTTGTCGCGGTCCTTGAGTTGGGACTTCACGGACGTGTAGCTCTTGCGGGCCTCTTTCTCGGCCAGCTTCGCCTCCTTCTTGAGGCGTGCGACCTCCCGTTTGGCCTGCTTCTTCTCCCTGCGGGACATCTTCTTGCCAGCCACGGTGGGAGTACCGGCGACGGAGCCGAGCGCCGCCACATCGACCGAGCCGTTATCGGCATCCATGGGGCGGTCGTTGCCGAACCCCTCCCCGGAGGTGTGGACGAACTGCTCGATGTCGAAGTTCGCCTCGGTGTCAGCCGATGACGCGTCCTGCACGGGGGGAGTAGGCTTCGATTCCCTTGAGGTTGCATTGCTTTCGGTAGTGTTTCCCATAGACCCTTCCTTTCTTGGTGTTCTTCCCATCGGACGGGCCGACGAGACCGCTGAGTTGCATCGAGGGGGTGTAGAAGATGCGCTCCACGCCGAAGTTGGCCTTGAGCCATAGGACGGCGAACCGCTCGAAGGGCATCCCCTTCGGGCGGATGAAGCCGCAGCACCAGAACGGGAGGCTCACGGCGTAGATGAGCATCATGTTGTCGCCGACGTTCCAGCCCAACACGAAATAGATGTAGAGGCCGGTTAGGACGGAGCAACCGAGCGCCCCCGCGATTGAGGCGAGGGTGCGCCCGGTCATCTTGCCCACGACCTTGGGCTGGTACTCGGCGATGTCCTTATGTACCGCTACGGATAGCATATAGGCACCGCCCCTTTCCTAAAGTCCGCCCGCCCAACCGGTGTTGAGCTGGCCGAAGTAGATGGCGGCACCCACGACGATGGCACCGCCGACAATCATGGCGATGGCACCGGAGAGCTGGCCTCCGCCGCCCTGCATGCCGTCCTTGATGGTCATGCCGAGGTTGATGAGGCCGAAGACGACGAGTACGCCGCCGAGGAACGTCACGCCCTGCGTGAGCATCTGCACTGCGTTATCGAGCATAGTTGTTTACTTCCTTTCTGGATTGGTTGATTGATGGTGGGTCCCCACGCGGCTCAGAAGCCCGTGAAGCCGTAGATGGCCGCGAACCCGGTCACGGCGGCACCGGCGGCAATCATGGCGATGGCCTTCCGCAGTTCGCCGCCTCCCGCTCGCGCCCCGTCCCTCAGATTCATCCCGAGGTAGAGGATGCCGAGGAAGATGACCGTGCAGCCTATGTAGGCGATGGGCTGCGCGGCGAGCCTGACGAGTTCTTCCAATGTCCTTTCACCGTCCTCTCCTTTCTTGCCTGTGAGCCGCATGTGCGGCGCACCGCCGGAAGCGGATGCGCCGCCGAGTCACGTAGATTATAACCGTTTGCAAGGGCGGCTCGGAAAATCACCGCTTCTCGCCGGTATCGCCGTCATCATGGTCGTCATACGGCTCGCATCCGCCCTCCAAGTAGCGCTTGAAATCGAAGGGCTTGTCATGTAGGCGCTTCGGGTTGCGCTTGTCCACGATGTAGCAGTAGCGCTTGTGGGTGTGCGGGTCGAACTTGTCGTCCATGAGCGGGTTGGTGCCAGCAATGAGCAGGATGGCCTTCCTGCGGCTCATCTTGCCGATTTCCGCCGCGTCGATGAGGTCGCGACCTTGTATCTGCAAGTTCTTAGATGCTGAACCTGACTGCCCTGTACTTTCCCCATAGGTCATCTGGTTGATGGTCTGCTTGCCAATCATCTCCGCGATTTCCTTGTTGGTGGAGTTCGACTTGCCGCCGAGGAACAGGGTGGAGTCGCAGCAGTCCACGATGGTCTGCGCCTTCTTGTCGTACTTCGATTCGAGCTGGGACATGGATTGCAGGATGATGGTGATGCCGATGTTGCGGGAGCGCGTGACGGCGATGGTCTCCTCAATCTGCGGGATGGTCCCGATGTTCGCGAACTCGTCGAAGATGAAATGGACCGGTGTCGGCAGCTTGCCGCCGTAGTCGGTGAGCGCCTTGCGGCAGAGCTGGTCGATGCACTGCCACATCATGATGGCGAACAGGAAGGAGAGCGTCTTGTCGGTATCCGAGAGGATGCCGAAGACCGCCACCTTCGCATCCGGGTCGCCGAGGGTGTCCAGCTCCATCTCATCGTATTCGAGCAGGCTGCGCACACCGGCGGTGGCGATGGGGGCGAGGCGCACGTTGCAGGAAATGATGATGGACTTGAGGGTCTTGCCCGCCGCGACCTTGAAGTTCTTGTAGTTCATGAGGGCAAAGTCCTCATCGGGCGACAGGCCGCCGCAGTCGGCGGGGCGCACGCCATCGGAGTTGCGCTTGAGGTTGGTCGGCTCCCATGACCAATCCGAGTCTCCGGTCGCGTTGCCCGTGCCGAAGCTGCGGGAGAGGCCCGAGACGCCCATCGACGGCGCGGGGGCACCGCCCTCGCTCGGGATGTAGCGCTTGCCCTCCTCGATTTGGAGGAACAGCAGGTCGAGCGGGGACTTGAAGTTCTCGTCGTTCTCTCGGGCCTCGGCCATGGAGAGCAGCGTCAGCAGGTTCGACAGGTTGTAGTCCTCCGGCGGGAACCAGTCGCGCAAAAGGGCGATGAGGGAGGTGTACAGCATCTTCTCCGAGTTCTCCCAGAAGGGGTCTCCCGCCTTGCCGTCGCCGTTGGTGTTCATGATGTAGCAGTTGACGAAGGAGAGGATGTCGGTGTCCGTCTTCACGTACTTGAGCGGGTTGTAGTGCATGGACTCATCGAGGTTGATGGTGTTGAATGACTTCACCTTGTAGCCGTTGTCCGTGAACAGGAAACCCGCGTCCTTGAGGAGCGTGCCCTTGGGGTCGGTGATGAAATAGCTCGTGTTGAGCTGGCAGATGTTCGGGGTGACGTAGTTGAACGTCTTGCCGGAGCCGGAGCCGCCCACGACCAGCACGTTCAGGTTGCGGTCGAGTTCGGGGTTGAACTTGGGACGGTGCAGGGCGAGGCCGAAGTTCTGCGTGAAGATGAGGTTGTTGTCCTCCGTGGTGAGGTCGCGGAACTGCTTGCCCTCTTTGAGCGTGCCCCAGCGTGCCGAACCGCTCTCCTCACCGGCGCGGAAGTTGCCCACGAAGGCGAGGTAGCGCAGCCAGAAGAGCCAGACGATGATGCACATGGTCAAGCCCGCCAGCATGGCGTTGGGGGACATGTCGAGATGGGTGGGTGTATCGGCGATGAGGGGCCACATGAGGGCGAAGCCATCTCCCCAGTGCTCGAAGAACTGCCCGCCGAGGGACGCCACCGCCTCCCAATAACGATTGCCAAGATAGAAACCTACGACGGAGACCAACAGCGTCACCAGAGCCGAGGTCGCGACCTTCTTGTTGATTTCAGGGTTTCCCTTGCCTTGAGCCATAAGCGACCCTCCTTCCTAACCCTCGCGTTCCGGCAGGGCGCGGGAGAGCGAAACGGCGATGGAGGCGCGGGTGGTCGGCGCGGTGCCCTGCGCGAAGCGCTTGTAGCACCCGAGGCAGAAATCGTCCTCGGGGCGGATGCCGTTGGTGTCGCGGGGACAGGTGCCGTCATTGCGCTCAAGCGTCGTCGGCTCCCAACTCATGGTGATGCCGTCCGCGCTGATGACGCGCTTGCAGCCCGACTCTATCTCGTAGAACAGGTCCCCGAGGTCGGTGGCGGCTGAACCCGGTGCGGAGGGACGCACCGCGTCGAGGAGAGCCTTGAGGTTTCCGACCGTCCGCTGCTCCAATGAGCACCAGTCGCGCAGGTAACCGAGGCAGGCATAGAGGAGCTGCCTCGCGCTCTTCTTGAAAGCCGCGTCCCCGTCGCATTCATCGCGCAGGACGCTGGCGCTTATCACCGCGTCGGCGATGGCCTCGATGTCGCTGTCGGACTCCATGGCCTGCAAGGGGTTCGCTGCAAGGCGCTCCGGCAGGTACTCGTTCATGTGGGTCATATCAGGCTCCCTTCTAGCGCTCTTGCTGGAACTTGTCGGAGATGTCGCGGTCGGGGGAATCGTTGGTCTGCGAGAGCTGCTTGCTCGCGGCGCGGTTCTCATCGGCCTTGGACTTGAAGTTGTAACCCTCGCGGCTACGGTCGGACTGCTCGCGCACCATGGATGGTGAAACCTCGGTGCCGTTCTGCTCACGTTCGACGCGCAGCGTGCTCGCCATCGTGTCCATGCCGTCATGGGACTCGATGCCCTGATTGATGTCGGGGGTCGAGCCGTTCATGTCGAGGGAACCATCGGTCACCTGCGATTCCTGAGCATCCATGGTCATTGAGCCGATGTCGTGGTGCGGTTCGAGGATGATACCGAGTTCTTCCGGGGTGTGTCCGGGGAAGTGCTTCTCGACGGCATCTACTACCTGTTTCTTGTAGTCAATGTCCACGACGAACCCCATCTTGCCATCCGCGCGGTCGAGTGTCTGGATACCGCGCTCCTCAAGGTCGCTGCGCACAGCGTTGCAGATGAGATTCAGGTCCTTCTGCGGTGGGATGGGCGCATGGGCGTCCGTGCGGTCGATGCCACCCGGCTCCTTGGGCGTGTTCTTCTCGAACCAGTCGAGGGTCGCATCGCACTGGTACCTGTCGCCCGCAAGGGTCTTCGCATTGACCGGCCAGTCCATGCCATTAACGAAATCGAGCATTTCGCCGTTATCGCCAAGACGGCCCTCGTAGAATTGCAACTCCCCCTCGTCATTGAGGCGGGTGCCTATGCCGTTCTCGGCGAGTATCGCCTTGAAATCCTCGAAGTCGCGGCACTGCTCGCGGGCCGCGAGCACCTTATCGCGGATGAGGTCGGTATGGGAGTACGGGTCGTTGGCGAGGTCATGGCCTTGCCGCCCGTCGCGACCCATGACGGATTTTTCCTTGGCGGACTGCTCTTTGGCGGCATCTTCATGAACCTTCATCGCCTTGACATGGTACGGTTCCCCGACGGAGCGGATGGTGACGCCTGACAACTCCTTACCAACCATCTTTTTCATGAGTTCAAGGCTCTGACTTGATACATTCACCTGCGCGTCGATGTCGAAGCCTTTCGTATCTTGCTCGGCGAACGTCCACAGTTCGTTCCTACCGTCACGTTCGACTTGAACGGGAAAGAGCGTGACGTCTTTCGAGTCATCAAAGGTGGGCAAGGTTGGGAGGTCGTTGATTTCCTTTAAGGTATTGAATTTTTCCTTCGTCACGGAAGGGGCGTTCTCGAATCTGTCGTTAATTTCCTTACATTTGAGCAGGGTTGACACTTCTGCATATCGACCTATGCAACTGCCGACAAGCTCGCCGTCGTCCTTGGCGAACCGGACATAGCCCTTTCCATCGGAATCCGTGAGGGCAGAGACGAGAATGCCGTTCTCTTGACAAACTTTCGCGAAGTAAGCGGCATCGTTTTTATCGCCGAAGGGGACACAGGCCTGCTTGCGAGCCGCCATGTCTTTGGCGGCGGCTTCTGCATCTTCCTCGCTCATGCCCTCCTTCATAAACTTATTCCTATACCACTCCTCATCCCTATTGTTGTTGCGTGATTCGCGCCAGAAGTCGTAAATCGCGCGTTCTAAGGAGCGTTTGAATCCTGTGAACAGCATCTCGCCGATGTCGTCTCCAAAATCTTGCGCCATGGTCTTCTTCCTTTCTACTCGTGGACGCAGCGGGGTGTGGAAGTCCCGACACCCCTTTCGCCGCATTATATCCGAGCACCCCATCGGTGCCTCACATTCCATACACGCAGACAAGGCAGATGTTGCCAATAGGGGAAGGTGGAAGAGGGCAGATGGTGTGCATCTGATGTCATCTAACGCCATCAGAGGTAATCTACGGTAATCATCGCTCATTTTTTTCAGTCCAGTACGGTGCCTGAAAGTAAAGCATCTCCACGTCTTCTACACATCTCTCCTTCTTAGAACCTTTTTCCCCGGCAAACGACCACCGGCGTATCGTGTTCCTTGTGGAAAGGAGGAATCACGATGATTTCAGAAGAAGAGAAACTGGCGGTAGTCAAGATGTTCTGCGCCTATTGCAGGAGGACGCTTCGCAACGCGAGGACGGACATCATTCGCAAGCAGGCGCGGGAGGCGCGATGGGAGACCGTGTTCTCCGACATGCACGAGAGCGAGCTGAACAGGCTGGCCTCACCCGATGACCTCATATCGGAGGAGGTCGTGTTCGAGGTGGTCGGTCGGGAGGTCGTGGTGATGGACACCGTTCTCGCCGATGCCATCCATGGCCTCTCCAAATGCGACCAAGCCATCGTCCTGCTCTACTACTTCGCGGAGTGGACGGACAGGCGCATCGCCGAGGAGCTGGGGTGCCCTCGCTCCACGGTCCAATTCCGGCGCTCGAAGGCGCTCCTCGCGCTGAGGGCGCGTTTAGAGGAGGTGATTGGCGATGATGAGCTATGAGGTCATGGTCGCGGCGGTCTCAGGCGACCCCGTTGCCATGCAGAAGGTCCTCGCCTACTTCGACGGTTATATGGACCAGCTCTGCACGCACGCCTTCCTCGATGAGTCTGGGCGCGTCGAGTACGGGGTCGATACCCTGCGAAAGACGCAGCTTCAAGGAAAGCTGCTCGCCGCGATGTTGCGGTTCGAGGTCTAACGCTCGCTCGGGTGATTCGATTATCAGAGGGGCGCGATACCCCGTAAAGCCTGCTGACGCACCGCGAACGCGGCTCACGGGCTTGACGGCACCTGCCCCTCCGATGTACGGCGACCAAGCCAATCGAAGGCTCCGCGTCCGATTGGCCCTATCGGTACATTCAAAGGATGGGCGACATGAGGAAAAGCAGAAAGGAGGTGATTTGCATGGCAGTGAAGGATATTCCCATTTGGGAGAAGTACACGCTGACTATCGAGGAGGCGGCACGGTATTTCAGAATCGGCGAAGGGAAGCTGCGCAGGCTCGCTGATGAGAAGCCAGCTCCTAACTGGTTGATAATGAACGGCAACCGCGTCCAGATTAAGAGGAAGAAGTTCGAGAGTTTCATCGACTCGACTGACGTGATTTAGAGGATGAAAAAGAGCCTTGGATATGCTATACTAGAAGTAGCATACCAAGGCTCTTTCCATATGGAAGGAGCGATATATGGATGTCACAGAAAAGACGGGACAACAGGAATAGGGTACTGAACACCGGTGAGAGCCAGAGGTCCAACGGCCTCTACGTATTCAAGTACCTCGACAGGGACAAAAAGCCGAAGTTCATCTACTCATGGCGGCTGGTGGAGACCGACAGGCTCCCAGCGGGCAAGAGGCCGTGCAGGCCGCTGCGCGAAAGGGAGAAGGAGGTTCGGCGTGACCTTGAGGACGGGATAGACCCCATCGGCAAGAAGATGACGGTCAGCCAGCTCTACGCGAAGTTCACGAGATGCCGCCTCGACGTGCGCGAGGGGACGGAGAGGTCGAGGGCGCAGCTCAAGCGACTCCTCTTCGAGGATGCGATAGGCTCGCGGGAGATAGGCGGCGTGAAGACGTCCGACGCGAAGGAATGGGCGCAGCGCATGAAGTCCAAGGGCTTCGCCTACTCCACTATCTCCAACCACAAGCGTTCGCTCAAGGCGGCGTTCTACTTGGCGATAGCCGATGACTGCATACGCAAGAACCCGTTCGATTTCAAGCTCGCGACCGTCATCAAGAGGGACGTGGTGGAGAGGGAGCCGCTGAGCAGGGAGCAGGTGGACGCGCTGCTCGGTTTCATGCGGTCGGATGCCGTCTACCACAGGTACACCGACGAGGTGGTCATCCTCCTCGGGACGGGCCTTCGCATCTCGGAGATGTGCGGGCTGACCGAGGCGGACATCGACCTCACGAACAGGGTGATTTTCGTGGACCACCAGCTCGCCCGCGCGGTCGGCGGGGGATACCGGGTCGATGAGCCTAAGACGGAGAGCGGCAGGCGCTACATCTACATGACCGACGAGGTGATGGCCGCGTTCGAGCATGTCATGGCATCGAGGCCGAAGGCGAAGCCCCTGAACGTCGATGGGCGCACGGGCTTCATCTTCCTCAACAGGGACGGGCTGCCGAGGGTCGGCGGCGATTACGACCGGGTGTTCAGGGGGCTGAGGCGCAAGTGCGCGAAGAGCGGGTACGTGGAGCTTCCCGAGGGCATGACACCTCACACGCTGCGCCACACGTTCTGCACGGAGATGGCGAAGGCGGGCATGAACCCAAAGGCGCTGCAATACATCATGGGCCATAAGGACATCAAGATGACGCTCGGGTACTACGCCCACATGGACGGCTGCACGGCTGCGGAGGAGATGCGACGCGTCGCAGCGTAGTAGAAGCGCGTTTTACTACCCGTTTTACTACTCACGGGCATCGAGACGCGGCGGAATACGGAAAGACATGTGAACGTCCCCGAAAGGCGAAAAGCCGGGAACGCCCATGGAATCGGGCTTCACCGGCTTTCGGAAAATAATGGGAACATGCTGGAAAATGTCGCGTTGATTTATAGAAAAAAAATGAGCATGAAAATGATGAATGCAGCTTATCTGGTGGATAATGTCGCTCT
>OIZB01000140.1_pt1 | contig 69993 bp, 56 predicted proteins | sample 1588401 | NCBI WGS metagenome assembly OIZB01 (sample SAMN03283270) | human gut metagenome | biome: human-associated habitat; material: feces | host: Homo sapiens | place: USA | collected 2013
CGATCATATTTTGATTTATTTTTAAATCCCTGCGCAACAGCTTCATCTATTCCTTCCGGATATCCACCTCCTGCACGATCATAGTGGTAAGCAGATGCATTATTAAGCACCGATTGTGAAAGAGTGGTTACAGGAATTTCTTCTCCATTCTTGATAATTGAAACGGCAATCGCTCCTAAAGTTTTCTTTTGTCTGAACCCCATGGTGAGTGTATATGTTCCAGGAGGAATCTTATAAGGAGTAGCTACGTAACGGGTTCCCACTGTTTCACCTCTAAACGGAGTATAGTCCAGCGTATAATTTTTATTTTCCAAATCTGTCAGAGTAAAATAAAGTACCCTATATCCTATCTTGGGAAATCCTAATGCCGGCCATCCATTTATAGTTGCTTCGTCTGTTTCACTGATCTTTTCAAATGAAAGATTCGTAGTGTTGAAATACTTTTCTTTATCACTTGCGCTCAGATATTCATAGTTTCTGAAAAGTTCCTTGAGACGGTAAATCAATACGTTAGTCGGTATTTTCATTTTTGTGACACGGTAAGCCGTTCCGTTACTCATAGGAATCGGATTTTCAAGGTCTACTTCCTGTACAGTAGTACGCCATTGTTTATCAAATACAGAAGTCAGATCTTCGTTTGTTTCAAAATCTTCCTTGCTATAAACGTTGTTAAAAAAAGCAGCTTGGAACACCCAATTCTCCAAGATGCTGTCTGCGCGTACCATATTCCAATCAGCCAAATTTTTCCGTGCGGTACTCAAGGCCTGATTCACCACATCATTGGACAATAACAGTACGTCCTCTTTTTCATTGCCTACCGCACCCTTGGCACCCCATTTGAAGTCAATGGTGCCGCGGTATAATTTGAAGGCATGATCTCTTAACACGCCTCCGGCCTGCATATTACTCTGGGTCTTTTTCCCCTCATGCAGAGCCACATAATTCATATCCAGTCTGCCTTCGCCGTCTACGATATAGGCGGTATCCGTGTTCACGCTGCTCTCTCTGCCCTGCAGAGTGGTCTTACATCCAAGGTAGGTATTCTTCCCGCCCAGGATCAGCTGGATGACTTCCAGGGAAGCCTTCTCCTCACACAGGGCACCGATATCATTCATAAAAGTAAAATCACTGCCCAGTCTCTGCACCTGGATCAGCCGGAGCTTCGCGCCTTCTTCCAGATACAGTCTGGTGGATACCGCTGCCTGACCTGACGTCTCCCTGTCGGAAGCAAAGTCCTCGATCACGGTGATCTCACTGTTTTTACCTGCTTTTACCGCTACAGCTCCCGCCTGTAAGCTGTTCTGTGCATAGGCATAATCAAGCAGTAACGGCTGCACCTCTGTCACATCCGCGGGCACCTCATAATGTTTTGCTTTTACTCCCGCTGCGGCAAGCAGACCGTCCATATCTTCCCCCATACCGGAGGCAATCCCTGCAAAATCCGCATTCCAGGGCTTAGAGCCTTCGTTTTCAGCGGTCGTTATCTTCTCCGGCAGAGTGACTTTTGCCTCTCCGGCCGCGGGGATCTCTATTCTCTCCAACTGCGTCTCATTCATACGAAGCCAGTTCCATGTCTTAGAGGGCAGTCGGTTGATGGTCATATTATATTCTTTTTCCATATTCTGTCCTCCCTTTACCCGATGCTGCCTTTCATCTCCAGGCGGATCAGGTTGTTCATCTCTACCGCATATTCCAACGGCAGCTCCTTCGATACATTGTCCGCGAAGCCGCTGACGATCATGGCTCTGGCGTCCTCCTCGGAGATGCCGCGGGACATCAGATAGAACACTGCCTCGTCGCTGATCCTGCCGATCTTCGCCTCATGCCCGATATCGGCATCCTGTGTACGGATATCCATTGCCGGGATGGTATCGGAGCGGGACTTATCATCCAGCATCAGGGACTGACAGGATACCGCAGATTTACTCTTTGCCGCACTGTTCTTCACTACCACGGAGCTTCGGAACGTACTGATCCCGCCATCCTTGGAGATAGACTTCGTGTTGATATAAGAAGTGGTCTCCGGCGCATTGTGAACCACTTTCGTACCGGTATCCAGATTCTGACCGGCTCCGGCGAAAGTAATACCGGTAAATTCCGCTCTCGCCCCCTTACCGTTCAGCACGCTCATGGGGTACAGATAGGATACGTGGGATCCGAAGGAACCGGATACCCATTCTATGGTACCGCCTTCTTCCACCAACGCCCGCTTGGTATTCAGATTGTACATGTTCTTGGACCAGTTCTCGATGGTGGAGTAACGCAGTTTTGCATTTTTCCCCACGAACAGCTCCACACAGCCGGCATGGAGGTTCGCCACGTTGTACTTCGGGGCGGAACAGCCTTCGATAAAATGCAGGTATGCACCCTCGTCCACAATGATCAGGGTATGCTCGAACTGTCCGGCTCCCGGTGCGTTCAGTCGAAAATAGGACTGTAAGGGGATCGTCACAGACACTCCGTGGGGAACATATACGAAGGAACCGCCGGACCACACAGCACCGTGCAGTGCTGCGAATTTGTGGTCTCTGGGTGTTACCAGCTTCATGAAATGTTTCCGTACCATATCCGCATATTCCCCGTTCAGGGCACTCTCCATATCGGTATAGACTACGCCCTGGGCTGCCACTTCTTCTCTGACATTGTGATATACCAGTTCGGAATCATATTGTGCCCCCACACCGGCGAGGGACTTCCGCTCCGCCTGTGGGATCCCCAATTTTTCGAAGGTATCCTTGATGTCCTCCGGCACTTCGGACCATTTGGCGCTCATATGGGTATTAGGTTTTACATAGGTTACGATGTCTTCCATGTTCAGACCCTCAATAGAGGGACCCCAGTCGGGAACTTCCATCTCATTATAGATCTGCAGAGACTGTAATCTGAAATTTGCCATCCATGCGGGATCCTTCTTTTTCTCGGAAATCTCCGCCACAATATCGGGAGTCAGTCCCTTTTTAATACGATAGACGTCCTTCTCCTCATTACGGATATCATAAATGCTTCTGTTGACGTCTTCCACGTATGTCTTTTCACGTTCACTCATTCAGATCGTCAACCTCCTTATGCTTCCAGAAAACGCTCGAAACCATGCTCGTTGATCTCGTCTACCAGGGAAGCGTCGCCGGATGCCACGATCTTACCGTTCACCAGTACATGGGTCCTGTCCACATGGAGAGACTCTAAAATTCTGGTGCTGTGGGTAATGATCAGCAGCGCACCCTTTTTGTCCTTCTGGTACTCTTCCACACCCTTGGATACCGTACGTACCGCATCCACATCCAGTCCGGAATCGGTCTCATCTAAGATTGCCAGAGAAGGTTTTAACATAAGTAACTGTAAGATCTCTGCCTTTTTCTTCTCACCGCCGGAGAATCCCACGTTCAGATCACGGTCCCCGTAGGAAGGATCCATCTGCAATACTTCCATTGCCTGCTCCAGCTCCTTTTTGAAGGTCCACAGCTTGATACGGGAACCGCTCCTCTGTTCCACGGCATTACGAATGAAATTCCGAAGCGATACTCCGGGTACCTCCAAGGGATTCTGGAAAGACAGGAAAATACCGTCCTTCGCTCTCTGGTCTGTAGTTTCCTCTAATAATTCCTTCCCTTTGAACAGGATCTCACCACCGGTCACCTTATAACGGGGACTTCCCATGATGGTGTAACCCAATGTGGATTTGCCCGCACCGTTGGGTCCCATGAGGACATGGGTCTCTCCGGGACGAACCTCTAAATCTATTCCATGAAGGATGGGCTTGTCCTCTACACTTACGGACAAGTTACGCACCTGTAATAATTGTTCTGACATATACTTCCTCCTATCTCTAGCGTCCAACTAGGAATTACTATATCATTATATACAAGCATCTGCAAATATGCAACATATAATTCCTACAAAAGTACCGTACATTCTATTCAAATTGTATTACATTTTTTTGTATTACATTTTTTAGTTAGCAGCAACTTACTATAAAGTAAAACACAAGCCATTGCGAGGAGTTCTCTTTTTCTCTCACAATGGCCTTTGCTTTTTCTCTTTTTATGCTTCTTCTCTATCCAAAAGGTTCTTCATGCTCTTGGTGCTGATCCACAGGGTAGATGTATTATGCAGAAGAGCGGAAGTGGTGGGAGGAATGATTCCTGCCACACCTAAAATGATCAGTCCGGTGTTGATCCCTACGATCATGCGATAATTTTTATGGATCCGCGCCATCAGGGCATTGCTCAGCTCCTTCAGTGTCGCTACTTCCTGTAAATTATCCGCACCGATGGTCACATCTGCGATCTCTCTGGCGATCTGTGCGCCCTCGCTGATGGCAATACCAACATCTGCCGCAGACAATGCCGGGGAATCGTTGATACCGTCACCGATCATAATGACTTTATGACCTGCCTGCTTCTCCTGCTCCACGAACCTTGCTTTGTCCTCCGGCAACACCTCGGAATAATACTCATCCACGCCGACGGTACCCGCAATTGCCCCAGCGATACGATCGCTGTCTCCTGTCATCATGACTACCTTGTGGATTCCGAGACTCTTCAGCTGTCGGATGACCTCCGGAGCCTCTTCTCTGAGAGGATCCTCGATGCAGATCACTGCAGCCAGCTTGCCGTCAATTGCCATATACAGGCGGGAGTATTCCTCAGGCAGCTGATCGAACAGCTCCTGTCTGCCCTCCGGGATCTGTGCCTGCTCATCCTCAAATACGAAATGGTAGCTGCCGATGATGATCTTCTTGCCATCCAGAGTAGAAGAGATTCCATGGGCTACGATATATTCCACTTTGGTATGCAGCTCTTCATGTACCAGCTCCTTGCGGGCTGCTTCCCGCACCACTGCTTTTGCCATGGAATGAGGGAAATGTTCCTCCAGGCAGGCAGCGATCCGAAGCAGTTCCTCTGCGGGTTGTCCGTTAAAGGATACCACATCCGCCACGGTAGGCTGTGCCTTGGTCAGGGTTCCGGTCTTGTCAAATACGATGGTCGTGGCATCTGCCATAGCCTCTAAGTATTTGCCGCCCTTCACCGTGATCTCGTAGGTGCTTGCCTCACGGATCGCAGACAATACCGCTAACGGCATAGACAGCTTCAATGCGCAGGAGAAATCCACCATCAGCACGGATAATGCCTTGGTCACATTCCGTGTGAACAGCCATACCAGACCGGTGCCTAAGAAAGTATAGGGTACCAGCTTATCTGCCAGGTGCTCTGCCTTACCCTCCAGAGAGGATTTCAGCTTCTCGGATTCCTCGATCATGGTCATGATCTTCTCATATTTGCTGGAACCGCCGTTTTCTTTCACACAGATAGTCAGTTCACCTTCTTCTACCACAGTTCCGGCATAGACAGTTCCACCAGGAATTTTTCTCACCGGAACGGATTCTCCGGTCAGAGATGCCTGATTCACCATACCTTCTCCATCCGTCACTGTACCGTCGAAAGGAATCACATTGCCCATGTGGATCCTTACCAGATCACCCGACTTAATGGATGTGGACGGCACCAGGATCTCCTGTCCATCACTCACAACCCATACCTTGTCAATGTTTAAAGACATGCTCCTCGCCAGATCACCGACAGACTTTTTGTGCGTCCACTCTTCCAGGATCTCGCCGATGCCTAACAGGAACATCACAGAGCCTGCGGTGTTGTAATCACCACGCAGCACAGATACACCGATAGCAGTGGCATCCAGTACCGGTACTTCGATCTTGCCCTTCGCCAGAGTCTTCACGCCGTGCCAGAGATATTTGAAAGACTTCACTGTGGTGATCACGGAACGGATGTCCATGGGCAGAAACAGCCTGATCCCATAATGCATTACCACTTTATTGATCAGCTGATCCTTATATTCCCGGTTCATCTCTCTGCCGGAATTAGCAAGATAGTTCTCCGGCACTTCTGTACCCTGATATGTAAAATTCTCCAGTGTCTTCAGTGCCTCCTCCCTGGAACCGGTATAGACTACCGTAACATCCAGGGTGCGCTCCTGAATTTTGGCACTGACAATATTACTCTGTCCGTCCAAATAATATTGCAGTGTATCTGCCTGTGCAAAGCTCATACGGCTCTGCAGAATGTGAACCCTGAGTCTCCCCTTTATCTCATGTTTGATCACAAATCTCATAATTTATGCCTGCTTTCATGAAGGGATCATTCTTCTGTTGCAGTCTCTGCTGCTTCTGCTTCACCATCATACTCTTTTGCTGCCTGTGCTGCTCTGTCCTCGTTGATCTGCTGAGCTTCTGCGTAGATGTCCTCTGCGTTCTCCTGGATGGTGGTCGCAGTCTTCATGACACACTCTTTTGCGCGCAGAACAGCTGCGGTGCAGTTGGTGTACAGCTTCTTCGCATCCTTGCTGGACAGTACTTTGATACCTGCGGTTCCGAACAGAACGCCTGCTGCGAAAATACCGGTTTTTGCTTTATCAATCTTTTTTAAACATTTCAACATAATTCATTTCCTCCTGTGTGAATTCTTTGGTTTATTCTATTTATGAATGAATATTATAATCACCTGTTTTTCTTATTTCCAGTTTTTTCTCCTTTACTGAAAAATTTTATCATTAAAAAAGGCCAGTGGATCAAAATCCACTGACCTTCTTGTATTCCTGTAATTTTTCTTTTGCTGCCGGGGTCAGATTCTTAGGCACCTGAATCTGGATCACGACATACTGATCGCCGTGGGCATTTTTATCCTTCATGGATACCACACCCTTGCCTTTCAGACGGATCTTGCTGCCGGACTGCGTACCTTCCTTCACTTTGCACATGACATCGCCGTACAACGTGGGCACACGGATCTCGCCGCCCAAGGCCGCAGTAGTATAGGGGATATTGACTGTGGTATACAGATCCTGTCCCTTACGCTCCCAGCCCGGCTTCTCCTGTACCGTCACCTTCAGATACAGGTCACCGCTCTCACCGCCGGAGTAACCTTCACCGCCCTTACCTTTCAGACGGATACTTTTACCGGTATCGATACCTGCCGGAATGTGCACCTGCACGGATTCGGACTTGCCGGTAGCCGGATCTCTTAAGGTAAAGGTCTTATTGCAGCCATGCATTGCTTCGTCAAAACTGATGGTGATGCCGGATTCCACATCCTGACCTTTGCTACGGTAGTTTGCCCGGCTGCCCCGTCCGGAGCCTTTCTGTCCCTTGAAATACTGACCGAACAGATTGTCAAAAATATCCTCATCCCCGCCGAAGCTGCCGAAATCCCCGGTACCGAAACCGCTTCCTCCGGTGCTGTAATGGAACGTGCCGTTGCCAAAGCCGCCGAATCCATCGGTGCCGAAGCCGCCTCCGTTCTTAAACTGCTCCTGATACTGTCTGGCTGCCTCCTCATTAAATCCCTCCTGGAAAGCAGCAAAACCATAAGTATCATATAGTTTCTTCTTTTTTTCATCCCCCAGCACATCGTAAGCTTCGTTGACTTCCTTCAGCTTCTCCTCTGCCACAGGGTCTCCTGCATTGGTATCCGGATGGTATTTTTTCGCCAGTTTCCGGTATGCTTTTTTTATCGCTGCGGCGTCCGCTGTCTTGCTGACACCCAATACTTCATAATAATCTCTTTTTGTTGTCTTCGTCATATTCCCTCCATTCTGCCCAACCGGTGAGCCACACAACCAAGACGTTTTCCATGTAAAAATCAGCCACACAGTTCCCTGCGCGGCTGACCACTTCACATCTCTTTTCAAACAATTGTCTGCTGCTGCAGTCGCTTGTTCCTCTTACAGAGATTATATTATCACTATAGATTAGCACTCGCAAGTCCAGAGTGCTAAAAAATATATTAAATAATCATAAAATCCATAAACCGGCTATTACAATTTGCCACCCTTAGAGCCGCCAAAGCTTGCGGAATTCAGGATATTGGTGTCAAAGGTAAAGGTCAGTCTCTCCTCGGTGCGGGCTCTCTTCAAAGACAGCTGGATCATACGGTCCAGAAGCTCTTTGTAAGGAACTCCTACCGGCTCCCACAGATAAAATGCCAGAGATCCCGGGATGGTATTGATCTCGTTAAAATACAGCTTACCGTTGTCCTCATCGATCATAAAGTCGATACGGGACACACCGTTACAGCCCAGTGCTTTAAAGGATCTGACTGCCAGTTCCCGCACCTCTTCTCTCTTCTCCGGAGACAGTTCTGCCGGAATTTTGCGGGATACGCTCGCCATGCCCTTGGAGCCGCTGCCCTTGGCATTGCTGACGTATTTATCTTCATAACTTAAGATATCTTTGGTGTGCAGGGGTTCTTCGCACTCGGAAGCAATAGCGTCATTCTCATCTCCCAGTACCGAGCAGTTGATCTCACGTAAATTGGTGATGGCGTGCTCCACCAGCACTTTGGTCGCATACTTGAACGCATCATCGACGGAGTGGGTCAGTTCCACACGATTTTTAGCTACGCTGATGCCTACGCTGGAGCCTAAGTTGACCGGTTTTACGATCACCGGATATCCCAGTCCTTTTTCCACTTTGTCGAGCAGAGTCTCTATCTGCGCATAATCCGACAGGGTATACAGCTGCGCATCCAGTACCGGAACATCACACTCCTTTAATACAGCTTTCATGATGTATTTGTCCATACCAATGGCGGATGCGGTCACATCACAGCCCACGAAGGGGATGCCCATGGTCTTCAGGTAACCCTGGAAAGCGCCGTCCTCCACATTGGTACCATGGACTACGGGGAAAGCCACATCGATCTCTACCGGTTTCTTCCCGCCGAACAGCTTCACCGGGAACGGCGTCAGGAATACCTTTCCATCCTCATTGGTCATAATGACTCTCTGGGATTTTTTCAACAGTTCGTCGATATTTTTATAGGATTCGATCTTGCCGATCTCCTCACCGATGTACATTTCATTACGCTTGGTCATATAGACCGGGATCACTTCGTATTTGTCTGTGTCCATGCTCATGACAGCCTGGATGCCGGAGATCACAGATACCTCGTGTTCTACACTCTTGCCGCCAAACAGCATTGCTACTCTTGTCTTCATTTATTTTCCCTCCTGAATTTTCCTACTCTCTGCCAACTATCCGGAACCACTTTCGCGAAATCGCCTCTGAGTCGTCTAATAGTTATCCGTCAGGTCATTCTCTAATAAAATATACTTATGTCCCTGCCCTTTGATGGCATAGGCGTAAGATACAGCTTCCTCCAGCTTGTCGAATACCAGGCATTTCTCTTCCGGGAATCCCTTCTCCAACACGCCCTCCCTGATGGGCTCGGTGTGCCGTCTGCCCACTAACAGGATGTAATCGCAGCAATCCGCTGCGTAGTTACCGAATTTATGATTGTATTCTGCTTCCTTGTCACCCAGCTCTACCATGCCCGGCGTGATCAGGATCCGGATACCGTCAAACATAGCCAGCGTCTCGACCGCTGCCCTGGAACCTACGGGGTTGGAATTGTAAGCATCATCGATGATCGTCACCAGACCGTGCTCCCGCATCTGCATACGATGGGGCACCGGCTCGATCCGGCGTACCGGGATCCGCAGTTCCTGCAGCGTCATGCCCATTCTATGAGCAACTGCGATAGCCCCCACCACATTGATGACATTGTGGGCACCGATGAGACGCATCTGGAATCTCTCGCTCTCGCCGTCCGGGGTCACTACCGTGAACTCCGTACCTAACTGGGATACCTTCACATCTTTGGCACAGTATCCTGTCCCTTCCGTCTCAGAATAATAGAAGATCTTCTCCGGGGTCTGATCATACGCGGGAGAAGCTGCCTGCTGCTGAATATAATCGTTGTCACCGTTCAAGAACAGCATGCCGCCTTCCGGCAGGGCATCCGCCAGCTCGAACTTCGTCTTCTGAATATTCTCCATGTTAAAAAAGGTCTCTAAATGCTGCGGTCCGATAGATGTGATCACACCGTGATCGGGATGCACCATATCGCAGATCTCCTTGATATCGCCCACATGGCGGGCACCCATCTCACAGACAAAGATCTCTGTGGTGGGTTTCAGGGAGCCTCGGATGGTCCGCACCACTCCCATCGGAGTATTAAAGCTCTCCGGAGTCACCAGCACATTATATTTTTCCTGTAAAAGTGTCTGCAAATAGAACTTTACGCTGGTCTTGCCGTAGCTGCCGGTCACACCGATGACGGTAAGTCCCGGGACGCTTTTCAGCTTTCTCGCAGCATCATTGATATAATGCTGATTGATCCCCGCCTCCATGGGATGATTGATAACATTAGCCACAATATCCAGAAACAGATTCACAGATACCAGGATCAGACACAGTCCCGGGATCCGCTTCATTCCGCCCAATCCACACACCAGAGCGAATACCGCAGCCGTAAGGATCAGCTCCGTAGCGAGCAATCTCTTGACCCGGGCGGTATACACCAGCTTTTTCTTCGTGTTCATCCGCTTCATGGCACGATATACCACGATGATCACGAGCAGTACCAGATACTCGAAGATTTCAAGGGCAAGATATGGGAACACACAGGTCACAATGCCCAGTGCCAGGCCAAAATAGAGAATCCATTGCAGCCGGAACTTCTTCTTCAACCAGTGAAGGTGTTCTTTATTCTTATAGCCGTTCTGCTGGAACATATGAATATTATACCTCATGGTATAAAAATATGCCGGAACAGCAAGCACGACCGCTATCAGCACACGTATGATCATTTCAGATATGCCTCCATAATTCCCCGGAACTGTGCCGGCTTCTCAAGGAAAGAAAAATGACCGGTTCCCGGGATCACTGCCAGGCCGCAGTTGGGTATCTTCTCTTCCATAATATGTGCATCCCGGATAGGAGTTGCCGTATCCTGATCTCCCCAGATCAGCAGTACTTCCTGACGGATCTTCGGAAGCAGCTCCGTCAGATCCTCATTGATCGCCTTCACCATACACTGGCGCATCATGGGTGTCGCATTGCGGTAGTCTGCCGATCCCTGTCGGCTCCTCCAGTCATCGATCACCTCCGGGAACATGGCATAGATCAGCTTCATGTTCAGAAATTTCTTCAAAATCTTGTACTTGCGGATCTTCCATTTCTGTGCAGTAGTCCGCACCGGCAGGACACCGGCACTGTCGATCAGGATAATATTCGTGATCTCAAAAGGGATGCTCTCTCTGGCTGCCAGCTTGATAATCACGCGTCCGCCGTAGGAATGCCCGATGAGGGTGGCCTGCTTTACCTGCATTACTTCCATAAATCTGCAGAAAAAGTCCGCAAATCCGTCCACACCCCAGGGTTCCTTCGGTTCATCGCTGCCGCCGAAGCCCGGAAAATCGAACTGGATCACACGGTACCTGCTGCCGTCTATCACACCGGCTACGGAATCATACACTCCCAGATCCGTACCCCAGCCCTGTAAGATCACGACTGTCTTATCGCCGGTACCGGTTGTTTTATAACATATATTATATCCGTCTACTACTATATTCATTGAAAACCTCAATTCAGTGTCATTGCTGTTACAATCTTTTATTATAATCGGAATCTGCGACAATGGCAAGCCATATCCTAAGGATTCCGTATTCCGTATTCCGCTTTCCAATTTGACAACCGCTTTCATAATTCCATAAAATAATAAAAACTACCGCTTTGAGCTGACGGTAGCATCAGTCAGCCCAAAGCGGTAGCTAGTTTATCCTTTATTTTATAATGAATTAGAATCGGGATTTCACACATTCTGCTTACTGCAGTTAGGGTATTCAATTTTCTGATGCAATAAAATATTTTGCGTTGAATTGCCTACACATATTTCAAAAATTCCGGGTTCCACACAAAAATCATGTTTCTTCTCATCATAAAATGAAAACGCCATACTATCCAAAGTAATCTCTACTCTGCATACACTCCCCGCTTTCAGCGTAATGCTTTTGAATGCCTTTAACTCTTTTTCTGGTCTGATTACTGTACACTCCTCATCCCTCACATAAATCTGTACAATCTCTCTTCCGTCTATTTGGCCTACGTTTTCTATATCAAACGATATGCTCACTCTGTCTTTTGCATCATTATCTTGCTTCACCTGCAGATCGTGATACGCAAATTCTGTATAAGAGAGTCCATGTCCAAAGCAGAACATCGGCAAAATATCATTTTTCTCATAGTGACGATATCCGACCATAATTTCTTCTTCATAACAGACCATATCATCTCTCCCAAATTGTCCGTTATGACCTGTCGGTGTATCTTCATAAACACGAGGAAAAGTTTCTGCCAGTTTTCCACTGGGATTGATTCTTCCGGCGAGGATTCCCGCTAGGGCTGTGCCACTCTCCATTCCGGCATAATAAGACCACAAAATTGTACCTGCTTTTTCTTCCCATGGCATCTCCACCGGAGATCCTCCTATTAAAGTTACAATTGTGTCCGGTCTTACCTTTAATAATTTTGTAATCAATTCATCCTGATGATACGGAAGTTTCATGCAGGGACGATCCTCTCCCTCAATGTCATATTCATGATCCAACCCTCCTACAAACAGAACAATATCGCTCTCTTCAGCAAGCTTCAGAGCTCTTCTGTGATATTCTTCCTCTATTTCCGATAGGTCTGAATAAAATGCCTCCTTTTTTAGTCTTCTTTTTTCTTCTCTCATCCTGCGGATCTGTTGTTGTATTTTTTCTTTGTCATCCACACTGGAAGCCTGCCAGTTTTCTCCGTTAAGCTCCTTTTTTTCCGGAATATAATACCCCGGTTCATATACTATTTCTGCATTGCCTCCAAATTCCATTTTGATTCCAAGAAGCGGTGATATTTCATACAAAGCCTTAATTTCTGCACTACCTCCACCGCCCGAGTGAATTCGGTCTGCGTTACAACCTATGACTGCAATTTTCTTATGATATGTATTTCCAAGTGGCAATAATTTACTATCATTATTCAATAAAATAACAGATTTTTCCGCTGCTTTTTTCAACACCTGCCGGTGCGCCATAGTATTATAGGAGCCGTTTTTTCGATGTACCGCTTCCTTTCCAATCATTTTTAACTTAAACATTACTCGCAAGATGTTACGCACCTTTGCATCCAGACACGCCATATCTACTGATTCATCCAAGATCCTTTGTTTCAAAGGTTCTGCCAGACAATATTCGTCGAAATTATCAAATACTGACATTTCAATATCAAGTGCTGCCTGCCCCGCATCTACCGTATTATGCACTGCTCCCCAGTCACTGATTACAATTCCTTCAAATCCCCATTGATCACGCAATACTTCCTTCAGCAACAGATTATTTTCACAGCAATAGGTACCGTTTAATCTGTTATAGGCTCCCATAACCGAATAAACATCTGCCTTCTGCACAGACTGTCGAAACGCCGGGTAATATATTTCCTGCAAGGTTCTCTCATTTACTTTAGTATCCACATGCAGTCGATTAGTTTCCTGATTGTTTGCCACAAAATGTTTTACACAGGCTGCCACATCATTCTGCTGTATTCCTTTTATCAAAGCAACTGCCATCTCTGCTGTCAGCACGGGGTCTTCACTCAAATATTCAAAATTTCTCCCACATAAGGGACTTCGTTTGATATTAATTCCCGGCGCCAAAATCATGTCTTTTCCTCTGCCTCTGGCTTCCGCTCCCAAGACCTCGCCAACTTCATATGCAACATCGACATCCCATGTAGATGCTATAGCACTATTACTTGGAAGATAAGATACATAATCATCAGTATTGCCCAGGGGAATCCATTTATCATTTTGAAACTCATTCCGAACACCCATAGGTCCATCTGAAAATTTCATAGAAGGTATTCCCAGTCTTTCTACCCCTTTATTCTGAAACAATCCATTTCCATGAACCATCCCGATCTTTTCATCCAAGGTCATCTGTTCCAATAATTCAGTTATTATTTTTTCTGTCTTCAATGTAAAAATACGCCTTTCTCTTCTGCTTCTTTTTGAGTTTTCTGCAACATTTTTCTCCTTTCTTTTGTAGAAAATGGAGATTTCATGCCACTGTCCGCTACCTGTTTCACTAATTCGTAATCAAACTTCTCTCTTACCTGCCATTTATCATTGTCGATAACCATATAATTTTCTGTCTCTTCTGTACAGGCCGGCCAAGCAATCGTTTCATCAATGAATGGAATTCCTGTTTTAGCAAAATTCACCCATGCCTTGCACATTTTTTCTTCTAGTTTATCCGTGACTCCCGGCATATTAGCCACGGGAACCTTATCTGTATTGTGAAATACAAAAGCCAGATCAGAACAATGCCATGCCGGCTTTCCATCATCCAGAGGAAATTCAACAGCAAAGACATATGCATATATATTAGATTGTTTATATGTCTTTCTCTTTTTCACAAAATCAATTACCGGTTTTCTGAAAAAAATATCATAGGTAGTTAAGTCTGCAATGCTTCTTCCCGGGTATGCCTGCGCGTATGCCTGAATCACAGACTGAGTATGTTCACCAAATCGTTTTTCGACAATCCTGACCAATTCCTCTTGTGTCATTTGATTCCTTCCAATCAGCCCGGGTGCAAATCCCATCTCTCCGAACACACTTCCTATTAACACCGGCACCTTTTGGGCATATTCCGAAAATCCAATTTTTAAAGGATCCCCCATGTAATAAGAGTTCCGAATCGGATGTCCTCCAATATAACCACCTTCAGCCAGTACTTTATTGGATACTTTATTATAAGCATCTGCCAGCTCTCTGTAAGGCATATCCTCCCATTTCTCAATATCCGATTCTTCCATATTAAGCTCCTTAAGCATTGCCCGGATCAGTGGTTTGGCATCTGTATTCTCTTCATCAATAAAATCTTCCAATACGCCGCTCTGAATAATCGCTTTATGATACAAGCCATCAGCCTCCGGTGTCTGCATCAGCGTCCATATTTTCATGCCTCCTCCGGATTGCCCGAATAATGTTACATTTTGAGGATCCCCGCCAAACGCTTCAATATTGTCTCTAATCCAGCGCAATGCAGCTACAATATCAGCATTTCCAACATTTCCCGAGTTCCAATATTTTTCTCCATATTCTGACAAATTCAAATATCCCAAAAGATTTAATCTATGATTCAATGATACTACAACCACATCCCCAAATTGGCTTAAATTTGTACCGTCATATGCTATCTGTTCGATAGAAGATCCTGCGTAGAATCCACCTCCATGAAGCCATACCATAACCGGTTTTTTTGCCAAAGTATCCAACGTCTGCGTCCAAACGTTCAAATACTGACAGTGTTCATCCATGGGCCAGTATCTATGAGGAACCATAATTTCACCGTTGGGAACATCCTGGGTTAACAATGGACATACATAGCCATAAGAAGTAGCATCTTTTATCCCATCCCACGGCTGAATTTCCTCCGGCATCTGAAATCTTTTTGCATTTGCATACTTAATCCCTTGAAATGTATATGTTGTATTCCACAAATATCCCCTTATTTTTCCTGCTTTTGTTGTCACAATCGGTCCATTTCCCGAACATTCAAAATAACTACTCATTTAGTTTCTCCTTTGCTTTTTTTCTATAATCTTTCGGACTACATCCCAACATTTTTTTACATAATCTGGAAAAATATGAAAAGTTATCATATCCCACTTTCATTGCAATTTCATTAATAGAGATTTCACTGTATTGTAACAGTTCAGACGCCTTCTTTATCCTCATACGAATAACATAATCGGTAATAGAGATTCCTTCTTCTTTTTTAAAAAGTCTTGCCAGATAATCTGCATTTAAATATACAATTCCTGCCAGCTCATTTCTGGAAATTTCCTCATTATAATGTTCTTCAATATATTTTTTAACTACCTCTACAATAGATGTATTTTCTCTTACGTAGTCAATATAGCTATATGCTTTTTGCAATAAATATTTACAGAATTCCATATAGTTATCATAATTCTTCAATGACATTTTCCGATAAGTTTCATATTCCGTATTTACAAATAGCTCATGGGCTTCGATATTGTTTTTCATCAACACAGTATTCACCATCTGAATCAGATTCACCTGCATAGCTTTTAATTCATACGATGTTAACCCATGATGTCTCTTTTTCTCTGAGAAATAGTGATCGATTTCATCTAAAATCTTATTCACCGCACCTGTGTTCAGATAAATCTCCCATTCTCCAATAGCACCGAATGAATATGTATTTTCTTCCCTTTGGTATGTCCGCGCCCAGAATATCTGTACATCGTTGCTGATATTTTCATTCCAAATATGAATCAACCTTTCAAAACATTCCTTTACGGCGGGCAGAGGACATTCAAGATCATAAAATACACGCATTCGACAATTGAGATGGATATCACACTGCATAATCAATTTCTTCAGTACCATCTCCGCATTTTCTTTTAGATTACGGGTTACAATCACATAGGTATCCTCTCCATACTTCACTATGGTCTCCATATTGCACATATCGCTAAAAATTTCTGTAACGACATTTTTAATAATAAATTCGCTCATTGTTGAAGTCAGATTCTGAAAACGTTCCTCTTCTTCATATGCATGTAGCAAAAAAACATCAAACAACTGCTCAGTGTCATATTCCAAACGATTGTCTTCAATCAATGCATTTAAAAGTTCTTCATCCGGAATTGCCAGCGGAAACATGATATGCTCCCAAAAATGAGCTTTTCTGTTTTTTACATCATCCAACCAATACACGCCATACTGATAATATGTTTTCTTCCTGCTCTCTTGTCTGACTTTTTCTACAGCCCTAGATATTATTTTTTCAAAATCGTCAAAAGAAATCGGTTTCAGATAATAGTCAAAACATTGAAGTTCCACAGCCTTTTTGGCATAATTAAAATCTGCATAACACGTGCAGAATATAGTAACCACGTCTAAATTCTGTGTTTTCGTCCATTTTAACAATTCAATTCCCGATTCGTTTGGCATTTCTATATCTGTTACCATAATATGGATCGGTACATTCTTAAGTATCTTTTTGGCATCCGCAGCATTTTCAGCAACGTAAATCTTTTCTATTCCCAGTGACGAATATGCAACCCCAAACTGCAGACTTTCCAGCACATTCACATCATCATCTACTAATAGAATATTCACTCTTTTCATCTCCGTTTTGATACGGAATTATTATTATAACTTCCGTTCCCAGGTTTTCACCGTTACCTATCATGAGACTTGCTTCCGCCCCATAGAGCAGTTGAAGCCGATCTTTTGTATTGCGTATTCCAATTTGGAATCTGTCATCATTTGCTCCAAATTCATTCTTTCGAAATTTTTCTAACACATTCTCAGGAAAACCCGGACCATTATCCGCTATCCGAATTTGTATTTTTTTCTGTTCCTCATCCAGAAAGCTTCCTTCAATGCTAATTTCTATCTTTCTTTTGCTTCCTACCGTGTACTTCACGCAGTTTTCCACAAAGACTATCATTATCAGCGGTGGAATCATTGCCTGTTTCACACGCTCATCTACGCAGATATGACACTTGCAATCATAGCGGTATAAAATATTATGGATTTTTACATAATTTACAATCTGCTGTAATTCTTCATCCATTAAGATAGGCTTCGTTCCTTTGCGGAAAATAGATCTCATATATCCGGATACATACAATGCCAGTTGCTGGATTTCTTCTGTATGTTTCAACTGCGCCATACTGTATATGCTATTAAGACAGTTAATATAAAAATGGGGCCTGATCTGTAATTGTAAATAATCTATTTTAGTTTTCTGTTTTTCCAGCTGTTCTTCATATACCTGAACTTTTAATTCCTGAATTTCTTTTTCCAGATTTCTCCAGATTTCACCTACATTTTCGAATTCTTCATAATAATTATTTTGCTCTAATTCTCCAGTTTCCTGAAATTTTCGTAGATTCTCTTCAAAAATGTATAACGGTTTTTGTACATAGTGCCTGAAATAATAAAAAGCTCCAATACACATAAAGCAAATCAATACTGTGGTAATTGCCATCAGTATTTCATAGGTTCCAGCACTTTTCTTTATTTTGTCGCTGACATCTATTCCTATAGATACATTTGCATTTTCAAATTCGTATTCCCAATAATGCGAGCTACTGTTTTCCTGAATATTTTCATTTTTCTGAAACATACTTCCGGATGCACTGCTATTCTCCAAATAATGTACTCCGGTGCTCAAATCTCGAATAAAAAAGGAAAGTGTATCTTCCTGTGTTTTTCGAAAAGAAGCGCATATTTTCTCAGGCCGTATCCAACAACCCACATAATTTTTTTTCAAGCAAAAGGTAGTTGTAAGAAACAACGTTCCTTGAACATCCTGCACAAACCATTTTCTCTTTTCTGTTATAGGAATCTGTTCTTCGGAAGCCACTGTCCTAATATATCCTTTAAAAAGTTCCTTTTGAAGGTATTCATCGTCTCCCGTAATCAGAAAAATATCTTTGTCTTTGTTATAAAACCAAAAATGGTATTCGTCCCCATAATCAATTGCCATTGCCTGAAAATATTGTTTCAATTCATTTTGCTCCGCAATGCTGTAAACCACAGAGTTATCCTCTGTGTTTAAATCCATCTCTTCTATTTCTCTGATAGATTTATTATTCAACAACGTGTTTACAAGCTGCGTATTAATGCCATTCATTTTTTGATCCAATTCATTCCCGTAGAAATCAAATGTCCGGCTGGCTATATTTGCTATCTCTTTGACGTATCCACGGAATAATATCATACCAACACCGTATACAACAACAATTGTCCCGATTAATGCGCACATGATCAGAGTAATATTTTTTCTCAAGACCTTCTTATGTTTTCTCGGCATTAATCGGGACCTCCTATATTTATTTATTCCTGGTATTCACAGCCACATTATAACACATTACTTTTGATTTTCCAGCCACTCGTTCAATTGTTTCTGCTTCTCGTCCATTACAGTCTGAAGACCGGCTGCGTATAACTTCTCATTAAACTCCGGAATGGCCGTGGTAGGATCAGCTGCGCCACAATCGATAGAAGACGAATACTCACTAACCACATTGTTTAGTGCTGCAATCTCATTGCTGACAGATGTACTATCAAACATGAAACCTAATGCTTTTGACTTATTTGCAGTGGCATTCATCTCTTTCTGCGCATCCATAATCTTTCTGGAGCTTCCCTCCCATACATGAATCTTGTACTGGTTCGGAAGTTCCCATCCCATATTCAGATTGTATTTTGCATTAGAAGCATCTACCCCATCCGGGAATCCAATCACATCATTTTCAGCATCTTTTATGACATAATGAACACCTTCAATACCCCAGTTAAACAGATTCATTAATTCCGGATCACCGTACATGTAGTCCAGCACTTTCATTGTCATCTCCGGATTTTCACAATTCTGACCAATTCCCCATGTAATTGCGGCAACAGCATTGGTATAGCAAAACGCAGGAGTAGGGTTGATTCTTACAGCCACCAGTTCATAACCGGTATTCAGACTTTCCTGTTCTGCAACGCCCGGTTTATAAGGAGTGGCAAAGCAGAATGCATTTCCAGCCTTCAGGGTTGTGGTTCCGGCATCTGTAGATGTTGCCATATCCTTGTCGATATAACCTTTTTCATAATAATCATGAACCGTAGCAGCCAGATTCTTGTAGTTATCCGTCTCATAGTAATTCACAATTGTAGTATCAGCACCGCCATTATCCAATACTCCAAAACGATCGGAAAGTACATCGGCAAAATATACGTTACCGATCAAACTATCTTTAGCGCCTACAATAATTTTCATATCAGGTTCATTTTCATGAATCGTTTCGAAAATAGGTGCACAATCAGCCAAAGATTTCACATTAGACACATCCAAATTATATTTGTCCAAAATGTCTTTTCTCATTACCAGGCAACTGTCTGCATACCATTCTTTTTCCACCGGCACACCATACACATAGCCATTCATATTAGCAATTTTGAGAATATCTTCACCCAAAGCTGCTTTCATATTAACGCCATACTGGTCAATCAAATCAGACATATCCAATACCTGACCGCTGTTTACATAGGTACTCACGTTATTATACATTATAGGTACCAAATCCAGTTTTTCCGCACCGGATAACATAAGTTGTAACTGCTGCTGATATACTCCCCATCCCAATGTGATTACATCAATTTGTGCACCAACCTTTTCCGCCAGGATTTTATTCATTTCTGCTTCTACAAGATCCATGTCCTCCTGATCATTTCCAATCACAGCCATTGTGACCGTATACATATCTTCCGGATTTTTAGGTATTTCTGTAGAAGCTGCTCCACCGGTTTCTCCACCACTACTTGGGTTACTCCCGCATCCCGTAAAGCAAGCTACCGTCAACACCATACTGAGTAACATTGATAAAATTTTTTTCTTCATTTGTTATCCTCCCATATATTTATTTTATCTTGTAAGGGCAATGTATTAACCCTTTACTGCTCCTAATGCAATTCCTTTTTGGAAATATTTCTGTAAAAACGGAAATACTACAAATATCGGCAGCATTGCTACAACCGCAATCGCCATACGTACACCTACTGTAGGTAATTTTGCCATTTCCGAAGAGGCTTGTGAAGCCATGGACGAATTAGAAGACAATACCTGTATATCTGTAATCATTTTATTCAACAGATTCTGGATACTATAATATTTAGTATCCGTAAGGTAATATAAACCATTTGTCCAGTCATTCCAGTAACCCAGACCGGCAAAAGTTCCCATCGTTACAATAATGGGTTTAGACAAAGGAATCACCAGTTTAAAAAATACTGTAAATTCTCCTGCCCCATCTACCTTTGCAGCCTCAAACAATGCTGATGGTATACTTGTTGATATATATGTACGTATTAATAGCACACTCATTGCCGACAGCAACAGGTTAGGAACAATTAAAGCCCAAATTGTATTTTTTATATGAAAATAATTACTGTACAACAAATAGGATGGTACCAATCCACCGCTAAAAAGCATCGTAAAGAAAAGGTAAAAAGTTATTGCTCTTCTTCCAGGCAATTGTTCAAGAGATAACGGATAGGCAATCATTGTTGACAGCATAACATTGACAGCTGTTCCAACTACTGTGACCAAAATTGTAATTCCATAGGCCCTCATTATCTTAGACGCATTTTTCCATATGTAAGCATAGGCTCCCAAACTGAATTTTTCCGGAAAAAATGAATATCCGTTTCTTATCAGTGTACTTTCCTCCGTAAAGGAAGACATAATCAAAAGAATAAAAGGGGTAATTACAAATATGGTAAACAGAATCAGTATAAAATTCGCTAAAATCTGAAACCGCATATTCGATTTTGAACGGATCATTTTTCTCCTCCTAAAACAGTGCGTTTTCCTTACTTACTTTCCTAACGATCAAATTAGCGGTGAGAACTAAAACAAATCCTACAACCGACTGATATAGGCAAGCAGCAGAAGACATTCCAACATTTCCCAGTTTAATCAGTGCTCTATATACATAAGTATCAATTACATTTGTCGTAGAATACAATGTTCCGGAGTCCAACGGTACCTGATAAAACAATCCGAAATCAGAATAGAAAATTCTTCCAATCGATAACAAAGTAAGCGTAATCACCGAAGGGACTAAGGATGGAAGCGTAATACATCGAATCTGTTTCCACTTACCTGCTCCATCTAAATTTGCAGCTTCATAGTAATCTTTGGGAATACCATTGATCGCCGAGATATAAATCAAGCAACCATATCCGACTCCCTTCCATACATTCACAAGTGTCAAAATAAACGGCCAGTATTTTGGTTCCGCATACCACGAAATCGGATTTTTCCCGAATGGAATCAGCAGTGAATTATTCACCATTCCGTTTTCTGTTGAAAGAAATGCGAAAACAATATAGCTAATAATTACAATTGACATCAGATAGGGGAGCAATACCGCACTTTGATAAAGCTTTTTTAATTTTTTGCTCACAACGTCGCATATAAAAATTGCAAGAATAATTCCAACCACTGTATTAATCACTATAAAAGCAAGATTATACAATAACGTATTCCTTGTAATTACCCAGGCATCGTTTGTGGCAAACAAAAATTTGAAATTTTTCAGTCCTACCCAATCACTCCCCAAAATGCCTTTCTGGTAATTGATATGTTTAAAGGCAATAATTGTACCAAACATAGGAATATAATTATTGATAAAAATATAGATTAATCCAGGTGCCATCATCAAGTAGAGCGGTAGCCATCTTTTCCAATTGTGTTTTTTTGTTTTCATCTCTCCACCACCTTTTCTATGTATTTCCATTATATCAGTTTTCAAGATTCTTTCTTGCATTCAGGCGACTTCATAATGGCACTGAATGGTATATCTTCCATCATATAATGTTATGTTTCCTCCATTCCTTAATCTGTTCCTCGGAATGTTTCAGTAACCCACAGAATATTTCCTCATTATGTTGTCCGAGTGTTGGTGCCGGTTTACTGATCTCAGGCATATTATCCATCAACTTAATAGGATTGCCATTTACTTTCATTTTCCCAATCACAGGGTGTTCTATCTCCACAAACATTTCACGTTCTATGGCGATATGTTTATCTTCTGTGATCTGCCTTACATTATAGATGGGGCCTGCCGGAATTCCTTTTGCCAATACATTTTCTACAATTTCATTCACAGTATATTGCGTTGTCCACTCTTCAATATATTTCTTTTGTATTTCGTTATTCTGTACTCTCAAAGAAACCGTAAGAAAACGTTCATCCGTTATCATCCATGGCATATGAAGAACTTCGTTGCAAAGCTTCTCATATAGCTTTTGATTTCCACATGCTATAATAACCTGACCATCCTTCGCCTGATAACTATCATAGGGTGCAATAGATGCGTACGCATTTCCATTTCTTACAGGAAGTTGCCCCGACTCAAAATATCTTGTATATGCATTCTCCAGGCTGGCCACTACAGAATCTACCAGTGATACATCTACCTTTTGTCCTTTTCCGGTGAGTGTTCTTACGTTCAAAGCCATTAAAACACCAATCACAAGATTCATGCCGCCCAGTATATCACCCATGGCATTTCCGGAACGCGTAGGATCTCCGTTTTTTGCACCGGTAACGCTCATAAGACCTCCCATTGCCTGTGAAATAATATCATAACCCGATCTGTCAGAGTACGATCCATAGCAGCCAAAGCCTGACACAGCTCCGTAAATAAGGCGTGGGTTTTTTTCTCTCAAAACTTCATATCCCAATCCCAATCGTTCCATAACCCCGGGTCGATAATTTTCCAAGAGAATATCTGCCTTATTCACCAATTCCAGGAAGATTTTTTTCCCTTCTTCCGTCTTCAAATTCAATGTAATTCCTTTTTTATTGCGATTCAGGTTCGCATAGTAAACACTTTCTCCATTTCTGTAAGGACCATAGCTTCTGGCATCATCACCTTTTCCCGGCACTTCGATTTTTATTACTTCAGCACCGAAGTCTCCCAATATAGAGCCTGCATAGGGTCCTGCTACTACCCGGGTCAAGTCAAGAACTACCAAATTCTGTAGTGCTTCCACTTTTTCTAATCCCATAAGGTCTCACCTCCGATCCCCTTATAATTCCTCATCTTTTACGTGAATCTTTAATCTCATAATGGCACTCCCCATAGATTTTCCAAGGCTGTCCAACCGCAAGCTCATGGTTGCACCACCTCCAAGTGCATGTTTGAGTACAAAATTAAATCCTCCAAGGCTGGGAACTTCATATCTTATAATTTCGCCCTTTACCATGTCGCCGAAAAAATCATGTAGTCTTTCGGGCGTTACTTCTCTTTTAATAATTTCATAATATTCAGGTTTTCTGGCAAATACACAGATATTGCTGGTATCTCCCTTGTCACCGCTTCTTCCATGAGCGATATCATTCAATAATATTTCTCTCATAATCTTGTCCTCTCTATGCAAAACTATATTGTAATAATATGGCTCTTGATCTCTACTGCCTCTCGTGGAACAGATGTCGGCCACAGTGCCATAACTTCCTGCACATGAGCCCTTCCTCCGAAGAAAGATGCTCCGGGAGGTCCGTTTAACTGCATAGGGCTGATTTCCGGGATGATCTTCGCACATTCATTCTTATCCTCTGAAAATACAGCAATGCGCATTACACACTCGTTCAGATTTTTCAATGCTTCTTCACTCATGTCAGCCACATTAAGATGAAGGCTGTTCAGACCAATAAAACTGATATGAACGTCATCCGCTTTCATTCCCTTTTGCTTCATTTTCTTCATGATAATGTCTGCACAATATCGAGCTTTTTCATAAGCATCAGGCCATGCAAAGCTCAACATTGAAACCGTCTTCCACCCTTTATGATACCCAACACACAATTTCAAAGTATCCGGTTTCTCTTTACCATGAATATGATCAATTCTGACGCGATTATCACCAACCTGTGTAATAGTAGCATTACTAATATCCACATTTACATCAGGAGTCAGATAATTTGCCGGATCCAGCACTTCATATAAAAATTGTTCCTTACAACTTTGCTCGCAAATGACTCCTCCACAATTAGGTGCCTTAGTAATTTCAAATGTTTTATCTGTCAACTCTGCAATAGGAAATCCGAGATTTTCCATCTGAGGTACGCTACGCCAATCATACATATAATTGCCGCCTGCTCCCTGTCCACCACATTCCAGTAAGTGTCCTGCCATAATTCCTCTTGCAAGGTTATCCCAGTCATTGTCTTTCCAACCAAATTCATAAGCCAACGGAGCCAGGAAAAGTGCGCTATCAGCTGCTCTTCCGGTGACTACAACATCTGCTCCGCCTTCAATTGCACTTTGAATGCCTTCATGACCAATGTAGGCATTGCAATTATATATTTTATCAACGATATCCGTGAAATCGCCTTCGTAGTCAAAATTCGGAAATGTCCATCCATCCTTTAACAGCTGCGGGATTTTTGATTTAATGTCGTCCCCTGTTACATAACCGATTTTATACCCTTTCATATTTTCTTCAGTTGCATACTGTCGAATAGCATCTACACATCCTGAAATATTCATGCCACCTGCATTTGTCAAAATTTTAATATTTCTTTCCCAAGCAGTTTTTCCTGCTGGTTTCAACAATCTTGTCACAAAATCAGGAGCATAACCTTTTGATGGATCTTTTAGTTGTTGCTTTGCCATAATGGACAGCGTCAGTTCTGCCAGATAGTCACATGCAAGATATTGAATATCTGCATTGTGAATCATATGGATAGCAGCATCTGGAGAATCTCCCCAAAATCCCTGTCCTCCGCCAATTGCTATTTTTTTCATCCGTTTCCTCCTTAACGTGCCTTGGTAATGCGGCTTTCTATGCCTGTTTATTTTTCATATTCTAATTATAACAATTCTCCACATTCTTTCTTGCATTCATCCGACTTAAAAATGTCACTCAGTGGTATATATAAAAATCCCTAAAAGTTAGTTTTTGCCTAACTTTTAGGGATTGCTATAAATAAACAGTTAATTATTTCTCCATGGCATTCAGGCGGTCCACCAACTTCTGTACATCTGCCATGCTGACTCCGCCGCCGAAACTGACCGGTCCGCGCAGAGGCATATACTGAAGCATAGCTGCATTCATCTCATCGCTGATGGCTTCCTTCGCGGCATCGCCGCCTTCGCTGACCTCGCTGTTCTGACCGAACATTCCTTTGCTCAGAACACTCTGTACCAGTTTCCAGGCCTCCGGACGGCTCATGATGTCGCCCATTGTCGTATCTGTGGTATAGTGGAAAGGAATCTTCACGGTGGATTCCACAGTCACGGTATCTCTGAGAGCAATGTCTCTGGAAGATGCTCCGATAAGGATCTCGAACTCTCCAGTCTCCACCTGCCAGTCATGGATCTGTACATCATAGTAAGCAAAGGCTCGCTTTCCAAGCGTAAAAGTTACTGTCTTCGTCTCGCCGGGTGCCAGTTCGATCTTGGCGAAATCCCTCAGTTCTTTCACCGGTCGGATCACAGTGCTATCTTTATCCGCCACATAGAGCTGTACAACTTCCTTACCCGTTCTGTCTCCGGTATTGGTCACATCCACAGACACCGTCAGTTCTTCTGTGTCTTTCATTGTCTTTTTGTCCAAACACAAATTGCTGTAGGCAAATGTGGTATAGGACAATCCGTAGCCGAAGGGGAACAATACATCCATTTTCTTCTTATCATAATAGCGGTATCCCACGAAAATGCCTTCCCGGTATTCCACGTGGTCGCCCTCACCGAAGCCGGCAAGATAAGAAGGATTATCTTCCAACTGCTTCGGGAATGTCTCCGGAAGCTTCGCACTGGGATTCACCTTGCCGAAGAGAATGTCATACTCGGCACCTCCCACAGCCTGCCCTCCAAGATAGGCCTCCAGAATACCTTTCACACGATCTGCCCAGGGCATCTCCACCGGTGCACCGTTGTGCAATACGACTATGGTGTTAGGCTGTACCGCTGCCACTCTTTCGATCAATTCGTTCTGGCAATCCGGCATCCGCATATGTTTACGATCAAAACCTTCGGATTCAAATGCATCCGGCAGTCCTGCGAAAATCACGGCTGCCTTTGCCTTTTTAGCTGTCTCTACGGCTTCTGCCAGTAGTACCTCATCCGTCTTATCTTCTTTGTCATCAAATCCCTGGGCATACACAATATGTGTATTGCCTGCTGCCCCTGCCGCATCCAGGGCTCCTGTGATCTTATGACTGTTGATATGGGAACTGCCGCCGCCCTGATATCTGGGCTTTTTCGCATATTTTCCGATAAAGGCGATCTCTTCGCCCTCTGTCAGCGGCAGCACATTCTCATTCTTCAACAATACAATGGTCTCTTCCGCCACTTTCTTCGCAACCTCATGGTCGTGATCCAGATTAAACACCGCTTCGGTATCTCGGTTCTCGGCATAGCGATATACGATGTTCAGAATACGTTCCACTGCGGTATCCAGTACCTTTTCCTCCAATGTTCCGTTCTGTACCGCTTCTACGATCAGCTTATCATTGACTCCCATAGAGGAAGGCATCTCCAGATCGAGACCTGCTTTTAAGTCTTCCACGCGGTCATTGACTGCTCCCCAGTCACTCATGACATAACCGTCAAATCCCCACTTATCTCTCAGGGTCTCTGTGAGATATTTGTGATGAGCCGCGGCATAAGTACCGTTGATCCTGTTATAAGAGCACATAACTGTCCAGGGTTTTGCCTTCTTCACCGCTCCCTCAAATGCCGCCAGATAGATCTCGTTCAGTGTTCTCTCGTCAATGATCTCATTCACGGACATTCTACGGGTCTCCTGATTATTCGCCAGAAAATGCTTTAAACTGGTTCCCACATGCTTGCTCTGCACACCGCGGATCAGAGAGCCTGCAATCTCACTTGCCACCAGGGGATCCTCTGAATAGTATTCAAAATTACGACCGCACAGGGGTGATCGTTTGATATTCACAGCCGGCCCCAGAATGACACTGACGCCTTCTGCCTGACACTCATTGCCCAGTGTTTCGCCCATATGATACAACAGATCTCTGTTAAAGGATGCAGCGGTTCCGCATCCTGCCGGGAAACATACTGCTTTAATACTCTCATTTACTCCAAGATGATCCGCCTTGTCATCCTGCTTGCGCAGACCGTGAGGGCCGTCGGATACCATACTTGCGGGAATCCCCAGTCGCTCGCAGCTTTCAGTATGCCAGAAATCTGCTCCGGAACACATTGCCGCCTTTTCCTCCAATGTCATTTTTGCTATCAGATCTTTGATTTTTTCCTTTGTCATGTTGCTATAACCTCCTGTCATTCAAGCTTGTCCGCTTGCTCTTTCTGTTTACCAGTTTAGCAATTTTCCACATTGATTCCTATATCTGATTATGACTTCTTTTTAGGTCAATATTGACTTTTTCCTTCTTTTTATTCTATGATATAAATATATCGCGGGAAATAATATAATTTCAGAAGGAGGCTTTGCGATGCCGCAATTTCCACACGAAGAGGTTGCTTTTGAAAGCGGAATCAACGTCCGTTTTACAATCTATAACAGCAATAACGATTACATACCGGAACACTGGCATCGAAGCATGGAAGTTATCTATATCTATGAGGGTTCCATGGAACTCATTGAGGGGCAGCGGGTTCTGTTGCTGCATGCCGGAGATTATCATGTGGTAAATTCCGCCGCCGTCCATGCTACCCGGACCACGACACCGTCCCGGGTTCTGTTATTACAGATTCCTTATGCGTTTCTCATAGGTGCCATCCCAGAATATGAAAGCATCCGTTTTCTGTTCTCCCACAGGGATTCTTCTGCCGATGCGCAGATTCAGGAGATTCTGACTTCCATGGGCGATCTCTATACAAAAAAACCGCAAAGCTATACTCTGCGGTTTTCCGGTCTGCTTTATGATTTTTTATACATCCTTATGACCCACTATAAGGTCACCGTCGACAATACCTCCCGGATTCAGAGTCAGAAAAATCTGCATCGCCTCGAACCGGTGATTCAGTACATCCAATCCCATTACACCGAAGCCATTTCTCTGGAAAATGCAGCCTCCCTGGCTCATCTGAACCCAGAATATTTCTGCCGTTTTTTTCGGCGGAACATGGGAACCACCCTCACTTCCTATATCAACAGCGTGCGTCTGACGCATGTCTGCAAGGATTTAAAAGACACCGATCTGAACATCAGCGAAATACTGGATCGACACGGAGTCTCAAACTATAAATTATTCCTGCGCACCTTTAAGCAGGTATACGGCTGTGCTCCGAGGGATTTCCGGAAGCAGTGAGGCATGCTATGATAACTGCTCAGAGCCACTCTGCATTATTACTTTCCAGTTCTTTCTTCTGCATAATGCGATTGCGGTCACTTAAGATCGCCAGCATTTCGTCCGCGATCTCCTCCGGCGGCAGATCAGAATAATGACACAGATAACCGATCATACGGCTCGCCGTAAAATCCGTATTCAGATTCTTCGTCACCAGATCACAGAAAGCTTCCGGATAGCCGCGGGATAGGAGCATTTTATATAATTGCATACTTTGGGGAGATCTTGGTTTCATATTTATTCTACGCCTTCTTAATATGGAAGATCACGCCGCTCTTGGGGTAGATCCACTCGTCCTTGATCGCAATGTCATAGAGTCCGGCTCTCTGGATGCAGGCTCCGACATTGGCAGTGCTTTCCTTATTGAGATAGGAATACATAGTGACATCCATTCCGTTCTTGTATTTCAGCTTGATATGGGGCTCCTTGGTCGGATCCACCAGAGTCACCTCAAAAATAGAGTTCCATACCCGGGGCATCTTGAAATAGATGCTGACCAGATGCTCCCCGCTTGCCTCGTTCCGGTCAAAATCCAGCTTGAATTTCAGGATAAATCCGTTGCTCTTGCGTTCTACTTCAAACTGCGCTTCGTCTTCATTATCTCCGCTGTTGTCAATTCGCAAGATCGGCATGAACAGGTCATTGATCACATCCCGTATCTTATCCGCGGGAATACTGTTGATGAAGTCCACGGCTTCCGGTTCCACCACCAGATCCTCATTGAAAATGCTCTTGGTGAAATCCGCATCCTGCCCGGTCTCCAGCAATCCACCGTCCAGACTCTTTTTATCATAGGCGAAACCGAGTCTGATCACATCTCCCGCGTAGTTCTCGTCTGTTCCTCCCAGACACTTTACGCTGAACTTCAATTCCTCATCGATCAGGTAATACTTTCCGTCTGTGGCTCCGGGGAATCCGGCTTTCACATATTCCTCCGTCAGATTCGGCTCCAGATTGATCGTGTAATCGAACATTTTCCGGATCCTGGCGCCTCTTGCCCTGTCAAAATATTTCTCCATATTGGTAGAAAGCATATCCACCGCATCTTCATCCTTTATCATGGAGGTAATGGTGGATTTCAGGAAAGTCTTTTTATCTTCATCGCTGAAAGAATCCAGGATCTCCGGCTCTCCCATCAGCGTCTTGGTGATCTGCTGGGAGGTCTCTCTGGCGTAGGCATCCTGGGTCAGCTTATTGTTCAGTATATCGAATAACAGAAATGCCGCCAGCACACCGATGAGGTTTCCCACGATATTGTCGATCAGGTCATCCAAGGTGTAACCGTTCTTCAGTGCCAGATAGGTATATCCCACAAATACCAGCAATAGTGCGATCAGCACCAGTACCATAGTAGCGGACAAGGTGTCCATCACACTTTTTTTCTTCTTTTGTTTCTGATTATCCATGAATTTTCTCCCTCGTAAATACGCCCTCATAGATTGCGGGCTTCCGCATGTAATATGCCCAGAACCGGTCACCGTAGTCATAATGCCACCATTCCGACGGCAGATTGGTAAATCCCGCATCTATCATAGCATAATAAAGCAGACGACGGTTTTCACGGACCTGCTCGTCCTCTGCCCCCTGTACATGCTCCGCGGTCTCATAATACGCTGCACAGGTCTTATCCGTAAAAGCATCAAAACCGCACCCCATCGGGAGTTCTCTGCCCTCCGGATCCAGAAGCGTCAGATCAATGGCTCCTCCGGTGGTATGGGCGGGAGGCACCTTTGTATCCGGTACCGGATCCGAGACAAATTTGCAGATTGCAGCCCTCCTTTTTGCCTCCGGCAGCTCTTCTAAATGAAAATCCCGGATGATGTCCACAGAATACTTTTCAAACAATTCATGCTGCAGTGCAAAGGGGCGCCAGGCATCCCAGATGCGGAACCGGTAACCGTCCGGCAGATTCCCCGCCGCCTTCACCAGCCTCTCATACATCTCCTTACGGACAAAGCACTTCTCTTCCGCATGGTCCATATGTAGGATCGGATACAGCATTTTCACATCCCACAGATCACAGCTTTTCAATTCTATAAACGCGGAATTCACAAACGCACTGTCTATATAGCGCTCCGGATCTCCGATCGTCGGTATCGGCCTCATGGGATCAGCCTCCTTATTATTTATATTTATCATAACTTGTATCTTCTGTAATAACATCTGGAGATAGCTCTTTGATTTTCATGAATCTCCTCCATATAATAATGTTCTTGGCATAACTATATCAAACATTACTAAACATTACAACAACATTACAATTACATCATAGGTGAAAATTTACTTGCATTTCTGCCTATGATACAGTAGGATAAGGATTTTAAATAATATATGACATTATATAAACATTATTACAACATTACTTAAACATTATTCACTATAATGACAGGTACAAGTCCCATTCGTAGGCATCAAAGTCGGGGGCTTTTGACCCCGACATCATTAAATGCCATTAAATACAAAAACGACATGCGAGTGCCTATTTCTCATAGAAATTTTAACATTTGCCATTTCCCGCAAGGCTTGTTAAAATGAGGATATGAAAAAGAAAAATTTATGTAAAACGTTATTAAAAACCATGTGTATCGTGCTGGGGATCCTCATCCTCGCACTGTTGGCTTACATCGTCTACCTCTATGCCAGTTATTACAGGATCGAGGACAATCAGGAACTGGTGGTGGAGGCACCGGTCGACGATACTACCACAGGTGCGGCTGCGGTGCTGGCTACGGATACGGAATATTCCGCAGTGACCTACAACATCGGTTTCGGTGCTTATCTGCCGGATTACAGCTTCTTCATGGACGGCGGTACCTCCTCCTGGGCGGAAAGCCCGGAGACCGTACAATATGCCATAAACGGTGCGGGAGAACTGGTGAAGTCATTAGACCCGGATTTTGCGCTGATCCAGGAGATCGATCTGGATGCCACCAGAAGCTATCATACGGATGAGTACGAGATGCTGCGCAACATTCTGCCGGAATATACTACCGTATTTGCGCAGAATTATGACTCTGCTTTCCTGTTCTATCCGTTTACCCAGCCCCACGGCAGCAGCCGGGCAGGACTCGGACTGTTCTCGAAATATCCGGTGTCTTCCGCCCTGCGCAGAAGCTTCCCCATATCCACTTCCTTCAGCAAGTTCTTCGATCTGGACCGTTGCTACAGTGTCTCCCGGATCCCGGTGGACAATGGGAAAGAGCTGGTGATCTTCAATCTGCATATGTCCGCTTACGGCAACAGTGATGAGATCCGCAAGGGACAGATTGAGATGCTGTGCAATGATATGGCAAAAGAATACGAAGCCGGGAATTATGTGCTCTGCGGCGGCGACTTTAACCACGACCTGAAGGCTTCCGAAGAGGATGCGGAGAACTGCGAGTCCTGGGCATTTCCTTTTCCGAGAACGGAGCTGCCGGAGCATTTTGACTTCTGTCTGGATCTGTTGAGTTCTGAGGAACAGGCGGCACTTTGGAACAGTGCCAGAAACGCAGATATGGAATATGTCCCCGGTGTAACTTATACCGTAACTTTGGACGGATTTATTATCTCCGACAATATCGAGTGCCTGTCCTATGAGAATGTAAACACCGGCTATTCCTACTCCGACCATGATCCCGTGAAGATGGAGTTCGTGTTAAAATAGTGTCAAGATTTACAAAGTCTGTTGACAGTGTTTGTCCTTTTTTGTAGAATGAGGGCACAGTTAAGAGGGAGTAGTTCTCGGATGGTTTCTGATAGAATGGTAACCTGGAATGGTAACCGAATGATACATGAAGCTGTCCGGAATGATAATCGTCATCACGTCCGTCGGACCGGTTATTATTGTAAGCAACGAGACTTTTATCGATCATTTTTGATGCGGTAAGAGTCTCTATTTTTATACTTTTTTCTAAGAATACAGACGCTTTCCGCAGGAAAGGACAGATTATGGAATACATATTGTTACTCGTAGGATTTATACTTCTGATCAAAGGTGCGGACTTTTTCGTGGAGGGAAGCTCCTCCCTGGCGGGAATCCTGAAGGTCCCCAGCGTCATCATCGGTCTGACCATCGTCGCCATGGGCACCAGTGCTCCGGAGGCCTCCGTCAGCATCAATGCCGCACTGGCTGGCAGTAATGATATCGCCATCAGTAACGTCGTCGGCTCGAATATCTTCAACGGGCTGGTGGTCGTGGGTATCTGTGCATTTCTGCACAGCTTTATGCCCCACGGAGAGATCCTGAAGCGGGATATGCCGTTAAATATCCTGGTAACTGTCGTATTATGTCTGATGTTTTTAGATGGCAGCTTAAGCCGCATTGAAGGCGCTGTCCTGTTGCTGGGCATGATCGTATATCTGGGATTTATGATCTATTCTGCCCGGAAAAACAGAGAGGAGGGAGAACCCGGCAAGATCCTCTCCCTGCCCCGCAGCCTTTTGTATATTGCCGGAGGTCTGGCTGCCGTTATCTTCGGTGGTGATCTCGTGGTAGATAAAGCCTGCATCATTGCTACGAATTTTGGTGTCAGCCAGAATTTCATCGGACTGACCATTATCGCCATCGGCACCTCCCTGCCGGAGCTGGTGACCTCCATCGTTGCCACGAAAAAGGGAGACAGCGGACTGGCACTGGGCAATGCCATCGGCTCCAACCTGTTCAACATCCTGTTTATCCTCGGAATGTCCGCGGTGATCAGCCCTCTGCATGTCCTCGGAGAGTCCGTCATCGACACCGTACTGCTCCTTGGCAGTGCCATTCTGCTATTCGTATTCGCCCGTACCGGCAGACGCATGACCCGCAGTGAGGGGGCTGCGTGCGTGCTTCTGTATGTTGCATATACGGCTTATCTCTTCGTGAGGTAACAGTGCGGCTATACACGCACACAAAAAAGCGCACCTGGGGGAGGTGCGCTTTTTTATCCTATTCAGGCTATTTGTGACAGATATCTCTCCACTGGCAGTCGCCGCAGATGACTTTGCCATATCCCGGCTGCAGAATTTTCTCTTCCACGATCCGCTCAAATTCCGCAAAAGTCATTTCCTGGCCTGTCCTTAATCCGGTGTATTTCAATACACCCGCATCATATCGGTCTACCTTCTCCGCAGACTCGCAGCTGCCACCCTTATTATGAGGGCAGGCGCTGCAGATCTCATCCGTCTCTCCGACCAGCTGCAGGGATGCCGGTCCATTTTTTCCCAGAAGCCATTCCTTCACCTCCGCCATATGCTTAGTGAACCCTTCACTGTATCCCTTCCCTTCGAAAAAATACAGGCACATGCCGTGGTGCGGACGGATCCGGTAAGTTGTCGTTACTTCCATATCCGGTGTATCCTTTATTCCTGTCCATTCAGCTTCAAAGCCTTAGACAGTCTCTTGCTCAGAGTCAGTGCCAGTGCAATCTTCACCAGATCCGGAATGATGAAAGGAATTACACACCAGCCCAGTACGGTAGCCAGACCGACAGCTCCGGAATTCTGCGCATATACAACCATGAACCACACGGTTCCGATAGCGTAGCACACGATCAGACCCAGTACCATGGAGATACCCATCACCCATGTCTTACGTCCGAACAGCTTCTCGATCAGCCACATCAGCAGTGCGGAGAATAAAAACCCAATGATGTAACCGCCGGTGTTGCCAAGTAACTGACCGATACCACCGGAGAAACCGGCAAATACGGGAATGCCTACTGCACCCAGTAAAATATAGATCAATACCGCAAGGCTTCCTCTCTTACCGCCCAGTACGCCGACTGCCAGGAATACCGCAAAAGTCTGTAACGTAAAAGGAACCGTCATCGGGATGGAGATCCAGGAGCAGATTGCGATCAGAACCGCAAATACCGCAACGTACACCATGTCATAAGTCTTGCTACGAGTTGTTGTCTGTGTTGTCATAATAAAAAACCATGCCTTTCTGTCAGATGTCTTTTGTAAAAACCTCTGTCAGAATAGCATGGTGGCTTTCGATTGTCAACCCTTTTGTAATATGGTTAACAATTGAATAGATTCTCTGGTCAGGACTGCTTCATCGTCTTCTTATTCCGGTACATATCCTTATCTGCACGCTCACGCACCTTCTCCGGATCCGTATCATCCGCCGTGAATACAGCATACCCATAGGCAATTCCCACAGGAACGGGAATGATGTTCTTATGATTCAAGATCTCTACATCCTGATCGATCTTATGCATCACACGTTCTATCTTAAAATATCTTCCCTTCGGAATGATACAGCAGAATTCATCCCCGCCAATGCGATAACATTTCCCATAGCGTTCAAAATTGTCCTCTATGATATGTGCCGCGTTGATAATATACTCATCCCCTGCCCTGTGACCATATTGATCGTTACACTGCTTAAGATTATTCAGGTCAAAGGTCACTATGACATACCCTTCAAAATCCTTCTCATTTTTCACAAAATAATCATAAGCATTTCGATTGTACATGCCGGTCATGGAATCATTCAGAGCAAACTGTTCCAACTCCTCCATCCTTCGACCTTTTTTCAGCCGTGCAACCGTCTGTCTGGCGGATTCTATTCCCAACACCACAATAAAGATCAAGAAAGAGATTCTGCTGAATACGCCTACATCGTTGCCATCTTTATAATAGCCGCCCACATCTATAATCGTAGCAAAAAATACAAGCAGCAGTGCCCCTACACATGTCTTCAGCCTCTGATCCAGCTGCCTTCTGACAATTTTGCTACAGATGACCACCAGCAGGTATAGAATCGTCAGAATGATCAACGCATGCGTCATCCACAGGCTTCTCCGGAACTCATATATCTCTGTTGCATTCAGTATATGCGTCAGGACGATCAATGCCAGATTAGCATTACAGATAATTCTACAAAACCGGTCATCCCTGATCTCCAGAAAGCTCTTCACAAACAGGATAAAGGACATCGGCAACAACATGAGCGTAGCAAATGCCAGATAAGAGCATCCCTGCCTGTTGGCCAGGAGCAGCGTTGCCACATCCGTCTCATTGGCAGACCATGTTCCCACCAGGATTGAAAAAATACCCAGATACAATAAGGTTCCGTCAATCCGGCTGCCGCAGCGGATAACGATCCAATAAATACTAATATACAATCCTATCAGTATCACCATCATGCTGATGAGAAAGGCAGGCATTGCCCGGCGCATCACCCAACGATAGATATTATAGCCGCCACCGATATAAAACGTCTTCTGCTGCCCTGCCGTTTCCGGATAACAGGGGGTGAACTGTACCTGCAAGCTGCTCACATTGCTTGAAAATCTGACAATATTCCAGGTCCAGCCCGGAGTATTTCCCCATATGCCGGGCACAGCATCCAGCCGGTAGATCAGCTTCGCATCTGCATACACCGCAATCTCCTGATGTGTCGAATAAAACACGATCGAGTTCGTCTCATCATCATTTTGATCCAATATAAAATCGTACAGCTCCCTGCCGTCATCCAAGACGCTGACTGCGTCCGGCGTACACTCCTGTAATGACTTTACCTCCGGCGCACTGCCCGATGTACAGATCATGCACAGAAGCACCATGGCAAATACGACTGATGCGATTATAATAAGCTTTCCCTGTTCCTTCTCCATTACTTCCCTCAATATCCAACGTACTGTTTAGTACTATAGTACTAACTTCCTTATCATTTGTCAACACAGTCTCGTGGATATCTCATGTTTGAAAATATTGTAATTCTGTTTCAAGCAAAGTTTATAAGAGCTATTCTATCCTATCAGATAAATAGTCCCGCAATCGTTCCTGCACACATTCCTGAATCTCTGCTGCCGTTTTTCTTGCCTTTGTCATTCCAAGTCCTATCTTTTTCGCTACCGAAAGAAGATCATCCATTCCCGGATCTGCACCATTTCCATTTACTGTTGTTGCGTGCTCTCCACCGATAGAATTGGAATACGTAAGATCATATGCCGGAGAAAGTATCCATCTCTTCTCCTCATCCCTGTATATATAAGAAAAATTCTTGGAATGATCATCTCGGTTATGTGCAAAAACGTTAAAACACATAAGGCGGTAAAGCTTTTCACACTCTTCCATAGATTTCGTAAGCTGAAGAGTTAATTTCATAAGAATATCATAATCCAGATTGGGAATTCTGTGAGATGTCTCAAGAATTGCTGCTGAGAGGAAGAGAAAATGGGCTGATTGAGAATCCCTCCTGTAACCATTCATCGCTATACGCAAACGCCGCAAGCCGGTTTTGATATAATGCCATTGTTCCGATCTTTTGGTCATGATAATATACATCCAGCTTATTTAGTCTGTCCATGAAGTATCTCCTCTATGGAGTCAAATGGTACCTCTTTAAATAATGCTTCCAGCTCTCCCTCCGCTCCAAGAGCTATTGCAAGCTTTGTAAAAGACTGCAACGAGATCTCTCCAGTCTGCTCAAAACGTTTCAACGATCCGAGACTTACCCCTGATCTGGATGCAAATTCCTTTTGGGAAATTTTCTTTCTCTTCCGAAGCTGTACCATTCGCTTTGCCAGTTCCATATTTATTTCTGCCCATGTTTTTTGGTATAAATTAATCATGCTAATATTTTAGCAATTTCACCTCAAAATTGCAAGAAATAGATAAAATATTATCCCTCCCGTTATCTTATTTCATACTTCTTCTGCATTGCATTCATTACTTCCGGATCCTCTAATCGTATAATCTTATCCGCATCTCCTCCGGCACTCATTTTTGCGATCAGAGCCAACAGTGACTTTCTCTCTTCCATGCGTCCTTCTTCGCGTCCTTCTTCGCGCCCACACTCCCGCTCAGCCTTACGGAGCTTCTTTTCTTCTTTTTCTTTGTCATACTCAAATATACTCACCTTGTACACCTCCGCCCGATTGTGCTGCAGGAATTCCGTAAGGATTCCTTCGTTAATGCATTCGGTAATCGCCAGTTCCACCGCCTCATTCAATGGCATTTCCGCTGCGTACTTTCTGACTCTTGCCACATACTCTGCATATTCCCATAAAACATGGCAGTTATTCATCAGTTCCTCATTATGTCCGGCATTGATATTTAACATCGTAACCTTCAATTCCAGCGCCGGATCCTGCATCGGATTCTCAAAAGCATCCGACAACCGCAGTTCTGTACGATCCGGAACGTCCCGGTCTGTCCCATTATAAAACACCAGGAAATTCGGCGTCGGAATCTTTTGAATACCAGACGAATATAGGGATTTCTCATCCACCAGCTTCTGATACTCGCTGGCTATGTAGAACAGATCCCGCAACGGAATATTTGGGTTATACGTAGACTGATGTTCATACAGGTACAATCCCATTTCCAGTACAAATGCCAGATCATTCTTCATGCCCATATAAATGGCATTTTCCAGAGTCACGATCTCCAACTCTTCCGGGTTCTGATAATGTTTCCCTGTCACTGCATTATACAGAGATAACAAATTTTCGATTTGGGAAAATATCCATCGAAAAATAGTATCCTTGTATTTGCGGTTAGCAATAAGCAATTCGTAGCTGCGTTTCTTCATAGTGTCCTCCTGTTCCCATAGCACTTGAAATCAAGAAGGTACACTTCGCCTGTCCTATCCACTTGTCATTCAACGTACTATGCTGTGCATGCATGGTTAATGTGGTATAAAAGCATAGAATTCATTGAAATGATATAGATGTGTGGATCAGCTCTCGCTGCCGGAATCGTAAGAATATATGCTTTGAGATTATAGTACTAACAATTCCGGCACTTGTCAACACAGCACTTCCTATATATGTGAAAACAACAGACGTTGCAAATCCAGTTCTTTCCTGCCAATCTCCGATAAATGGCTATACGCCTACTCCATACTCTTTCTGATCTTATCAATCAATGTCACATCCGCCGGAAGCCACTGCACGGAATCCAGTTCCTCCTTCGTCAGCCACCTGGCAGCCTCTGCCTCGAGAAGCTTCAACTCTCCCGAAGCGACCTCACACCAGAAACAATCCATGGATAAATGAAATGCCGGGTAATCGTACTCTATGGTATCTATCAGGTCTCCGACCTTAACCGTGGCATCCAGTTCCTCACGGATTTCTCTGACAACTGCCTGCTGTGGGGTCTCGCCTGCTTCGATCTTCCCGCCGGGAAATTCCCAGCCGCCTTTGAATTCTCCGTAGCCCCTTGCGGTGGAAAATATTTTGGTTTTGTGCTCTATGGAATCGCAGATCACGGCTGCAACTACGCGAATGGTTTTCATACCGCCTCGTTCTCCTTTGAAATATTGCTCTGGAAATATCTTAATAAGTCCTCGCGTACGGGATGATGCATTTTCATGGTCACCTTCGCGATCGGTTTCATTTTACCATTATTGTCTTCCTTCTGGCTATCTGCAGATTCCACAATATCAAATTGTCCCATATAATAAAAACCGGTCTCTGCATCACTCTTTTTCACCATCTCGGAGCCGTCAAAACCTTCTGCATATAAGGACTGCTATTATCTTTACCAATCTGAGAATCCCACTTAAAAATCAGATTATCTTCAAAAGCATCTGCGTAATCCGGCTTGCCATCTGCGTAATTTTTACCTTCCTCGGCTTCTTCTTTATGGTAAGTAATAAAAATGAATACATCGTCACCTATCCGACTCATTCCATACATTGTAGATGACAGATCTTTGCCGCAATTCATCAACAGACTCACATCTCTTCGGGAATACTTCTCATATAATACAAAAGGTGTATCTTCTGATTTACCCTTGGTATATTTATCCTTATATCTAGCCAGTCCAACTTTGATAATATCCCTGATCTGAGCATTAAACTCTTCGTTCTGCAAGCATCTCTGATAAGCTTCCACACTCCTCATCGTGCGTTCTCCATCAGGGCGCAATATGTTCATAAATTTATATTTCTGGTATTCATCATCCTTGCTAACAAAATGTCCTTGCAGAACTTTGACAGATTCCTCTACTTCCTGATCCGTTATAAAATAATCATACTCATATTCGAGTTCTCTTCGAACATCGCTGGTCGAGATGGTATCTTTGTCTAGAAATTCCTTTAAAATGCATAACTCACTAGGCCTGACTCCACTCAAAATGGTCTTAGACAGATATTCCAATATCAGCTTTTCCTGATCATTCAATTTACAGGAGTCCTTTCCCGTCTCAACAGCTTCCAGGAACTGCCAATATGTCTTATATTCTTTGATAATTACCAACGGATCAATCTCTCCCTGCTCATAGAAGTCATACAACAGGGGAATTCGTCCAATTCTATTTTTCAGAGAAATGTAGCTTTCTCTTATAATCGATTTCATTCCTCGGATCTTATCAATAGAATTGAATATTTTTTCTTTTGCAATTTCATCAAAATGTACTGTGGATGCTCCGGGTATCGTATTATTCCCTGAAATCACATATTTTCTGATCGTATCCGCATTATAAGTTCTATCCCCGGACAATGCCACTGGAATCATAAAATTGTTATTATAGTTTCCAATAAAATCAAGAATTACCACATATTCCTTGTTCTCGGCTTTTCTAAGTCCTCTGCCAAGCTGCTGTATAAATACAATAGGAGACTGCGTGGGGCGCAACATGATCACTTGATTCACTTCTACGATATCTACACCTTCATTCAAAATATCTACTGAAAAAATGTAGTCCAAAGGCTGCATTTCATCTGTTGCATCCTCTTCGTTCATTGCCAGACGTTCAAATGCTGCTTCTCGTTCACGATCGGTATTCTTGCCGCTTAGTGCTACGGTACGGTATCCCAGTCTATTGAACTTTGCAGACAGTTCCTCACATTCCCTATTCCTACTGCAGAAAATAAGCCCCTTTACGCGATCACCGCTATATCCATAATATTTCGCCTGTTCGATGACATGTCTTACACGCTCGTCACCGGTTAATCTTCCAAAATATTCCTCCGAAATATTCCTCGCCTTCGCTTGTTCATCCGTTATCATGGAAATATCACTAATTCCAAAATAATGAAATGGACATAGTAAATCCTCTTCCATTGCCTGCTGCAGCCTGATCTCGTAAGCAATCTGATAATGGAACAATTCGTATACATTCCTGGAAGCATCCCCATCATCCCTCTTATCCGGCGTTGCTGTCATACCCAGGAATAATTTCGGTTTGAAATACTCCATGACCTTCTGATAAGTATTCGCCGGGCTATGATGCGCTTCATCTAAAACAATGCAATCGAACTCTTCCGGATCAAACTTCCTCAGATTATCCGCTTTGTGAAGAGTCTCCACCATAGCAAAAATATAATCTGCCTCGTAATCTGAATATCCTGCCCCAACAATGCCCATTGACTTCTTATCTTCAAATACTTTTCGGAATGATGTCAACGCCTGTTTCGCGAGGGTAGATCTATGTACCAAAAACAGAACACGCTTAAATCCTAACTCTCGCATGGCAAAGGCTGACGCATACGTCTTGCCTGTACCGGTAGCAGAAATCAGCAGTGCTCTATTTTCTCCAGCATCCACAATCTTACGAAGATTCGTAATAAACCCTACCTGCATAGAATTCGGTTCCAGCTTATACTTCTCCGTGGAAGATATCTCATCCCGTTTTGCTATTTCCCTCTGCTTTTTGATGATCTCATACTTTTGCTTATAATTCTCATAGAAATCATCATAGAAAAGCGCATACTTAGAGTCCCAAAGCTGGTGGAATTCCTTTACGATCTCCATCGCAATTTCACCCTGCTCTGTGGAAACAATTTTGGTATTCCACTCCTTATTTTTCGTTAAAGCAGCACTTGTGATATTGGCGCTGCCAATGATAATACGATAAATCTCTTCCTTCTTAAAAATGTAGCCTTTGGTGTGGAAGCCCTGATCTGCCCGATCCACATCATACATCTTCAGAGTAACATTGGACAATTCCTGCAGCTTCTTCAATGCTCTAGGCTCACTAAAATTCAGATAGTTTGTCGTTAAGATCTGACCCGGAATCTGCCTCTTCTCCAGTTCCTTCAACGTCTGCAAGAGCGGCGTAATACCACCCATAGTAATAAACGCCACACTGATCTGGAATTGGTCACACTTTATCAGCTCATCTTCTATGACGGAAATAACTTTCTTGCCCTCTTCCGGATTATTCGACACGAAGGCAGGCTTGTATGCCAGATTGGCAGCGGCTGTACCGTCAATATATGCAGTTGTCAGTCCTTCTTGAAGTTGCGTAAGGGTGGTGTTTGACATGGTATTCTCCGTATTTAACATTTTTCTCTATATTTCTTCTGTATTGCATGATTTCCGAATCCTTTAACCGTGTAATCTTGTCCGTATCTCCTCCGGTGCTCATTTTTACAATCAGAGTCAGCAGTGACTTTCTCTCTTCCATGCGACCTTCTTTACATCCACACTACCGTTCAGCCTTACGGAGCTTCTTTTCTTCTTTTTCTTTGTCATACTCAGATATACTCACCTTGTACACTGCCTACCAACTCTGCCTTCTAAAATTTCTAATAAATCATCCTCATGATAATTCCATTTGCTCCTTAATTCCTTTAATATTTTTTGCAATTCAGCATTTGTCACATATGAACGGTCATAAGAATATAAAAATATCAATTCAATGAGTTTACCATTTCCCATAACCATACTATTCTTAACATCATCCCATATAATTTTCTTCCATATATCATTTTGTATCCACATAACCTCCTCAGGTAATTTATTTATAATTTGTTCATATGATAAATCAACTTTTTCTTTAATTTTAACCATTGCCTTTGTAAATGGAATCAAAGATGCTGGTCTAAAAAATATATGTCCTCCACGATTTCCTCTATATTTAAGGAAATTATTTTCCTGTTCAAACGCCTCCTGGCATTGACTAATAAGTGTTTTCCAATACTCTGTACATTCATTAGTGAATTTTTTAATTGTAACATCATCCGGTCTATGACGAATATATTCCGTTATTTTCTTATGCCCTTTTATAGGTTTGCCGTCTAATCCTTGAATATCTGCATTTTTGATAAAAAGCCACAATAGTTCTTTATTACATTCATAATATGTAATTATTGTTGTAAGAGCATTATAATTATTATCTGGAATAGCTTTTGTCTTTGAATCCAAAATTCTATCTCCGCAAAACAAATTTGATTCATCAATAATTGTTCTTGATGCTATAGCTACAATATCATCCTCATCAAGAGCAATAATATCTCTCATCGATACAGGTTTTGCATATCTATTTAATGTGCTAAACATTCTTCTAGTTCTTTGCATACCTATTTCATCTTTACTATGTCCCACAAAAATAACAGGGACTCGTTCATTCTCCAAATCCGGATTTTCCAATATTGCTTCTTTTATACCCGCAACTCTATGTTGACCGTCCACAGGAAATATCTTTTCTTCACCAGTTAAAGTCAATAATCCCAAATTATAATTTTCGTTTTCTTCTAAATCCTCCAATCGTATTTCATTCCATACTGGTTGACCATCATAGACTGCTAAAATTAATGCATTAAAAAAACGCTCCTGCTGCGTAAGCAGATAGTTAGCTATACTTCTATAATTTTCTGTTATACTTCTTTGAATCATTTGACTAAGTAATTCCGACTTATGTAACTCATCATTAATAGGTCTTACATACTCTTTTACGTCCTTAAAACTTAATGAACTTACATAGTATACCCATATTCCCATTTTGGATCTAATTGCCGGAATCTGCATTTTCCTATTATTCATCATATTTCCTTTCTAAAAAGCCGCTGTAGGCTGCGCAAAACTGATATATTGATCTGGAATCTCTGTATTACATGGTGGAATTATAACTCTTATCAACTCTCTCTCAATTTTTTCAATATCATCATCATTGTCCAGCGGTAAATAGTAAAAATATAGTTTATCTCCCCATGTTTCTCTCATGTACATTATTTGTATACGCTCATCTTTCAAATATTCTTTACATCGTTTCCGCAAACTAAATCCGTTCTTTTTACGAGCTCTTCCTATATACATTATATATCTATGCATACCTGGAATAATTTCCGGTTTCAACAGGAACACATAGACACCACCTTTATCATTCGGTACTTTATTAATTTGATCATTAATTTTCGTACCAGTTTCGTCCAAAAATTTAATATTTTCCCAAGGTCGTGACACCATATCCTTTATATGCTGATCCATCGTATTCCATTTATCGATGTTCAGTTGAAATGATATTGTCAATTCCTTTTCTCTTCTACACATATCAACTGTCGTCATACGTTTCACCTATGTATTCCTAAAAAATATTATCTAATTTATATCGAGAATTCATTGCCATTTCTTATTTGGACTATTCACAAATAAATAGAAATAGGTTTTTCTTAATCCAAAATGTTTTCTACTTTTATTGGGCTATTGACAAGCGCAACTATATTAGCAATTCTAAAATCCGAGTAGTCTTCATCAACATCTGGTACCCTTAAAACTAGTTTCTCATATAAATACTCAATTCCTCCTCGCGAATAAGAATTGAACAACTCCATATTGGCTTTATATGTTTCCTCATCTTCAGGAATAGCAAAAGCACTTTCTAGTTTTTCTTCAAAGGTCATATCCCGACTATCATCCATAATAAGTATCAGTCTCATAATTGGTATAAGCGTCTGATAATTTTCATTTAACTGCTTCATCTGCACTGTTCTTTTTACACCTGATTCATCTCTTTCTTCTGGACTTCTTCTTTTAATTTTTAATCCAACAATAGCAGCTATTGCATACAAATCTACTAATCGTCTAAAATATGATTCCTGCACTTTGCCTTGGGTCCATAATTTATCAACATAATCCTTGTGTTTTCCAACAAAAAACATTTCATCTACTTTGAAATATTCATATGTAGTTTGTTCTGTTTTCTTTTTTGCCATGCACTCCTTACCTCCTAGTTATGTTCTAAGGATGAACTATTTGAACTAGATTCCTTATTTACTCTATAACAAAATTCTGGCAATGTATAATCTTCTAGACCGGAAGCTTCCCAGTCCTTGTCTAGCATAAAAATAATAACCTGTTCTGCAAATTGAGGTAGTCTACTCGCAACTAAACCTGTATTTTCATTACTTAATGCAGAAAAAGGACCATCTAATACTAATGGCAATCCTAATATTGCTTTTTCCATGCCGTATTCTTCATTATCTCTTTCGAGTTGTCTATACTTTTCTGCCAATTCAAGAATGCTAACTATAAACACAAAATTTATAGCTATAGTCTCTCCATTTGAAAGATTTTCTTCCTCCAGATTTGTCTTATTTCCTACTTGTTTATAATATACATGAACCTTATAGTCATTCCCTAACTTGGCATATTTCTCTTCGTCTTTGAACATTCTTCGAAAGTTTTCTTCTATAATTTCATTTAGATCAGTAATAGTTGTACCCTTTCTAATATTTGCCAAATTAGATGCCTTTACATACATAGCATCGACATACTTTAAACATCTGTAAATTTGGGCATTCTCTCTATCATGAATTGCAACAGCATCCAGCTGTTGTTCTTTTTGATGTTTATCCTCATTAGCCTGTTTCAATCTTAATTCCACAGTTGCTTTCTGGTTCTTTAATGATAAAAGTCGCTCATTCGCCTGCTTATTTTGTAACCTAACAGGTCCTAAATTTGTTTTTCTATCAATAGTTTTCTCCAATCTCTCTTTATCACGAGTTTTATCATCTATTGTTTCTTGCGCTATGTCAAATGCTTCTGCTTTGTCTAAAACATTTTCAAGTAGCCCAGATGTTTCACTTCGCCACGCTTCCAATGTAGTCTTTAGCTTTCCTGCCGCTCCACCCAGCATTTCCGGTGGAACCTGTTTCTTCAGCTTCATTATTGTTTCATATGCATCCGAACCTTCAGTAAGTTTTGTTCCGCACAAACATTCTCCCAATTCAATAAGATAATCCAATGTATCTACTGTAACCCCAGGAATATCCTTCCCTTCCAAATCAACTTGATCCAAAATCTTGTCAAATTCTGGCAATAATGACGCTGCAAAAAACTTGGCGGAATTTGACAGTTCTTTTACAATATCCGCATAATAATCTGCTTTAAATTTTTCATACTTGATAATGTCAAGCTCCAAATTCTTAAGTTCCCTCTGGTCGTCTTCAGCTTTTCTATTATCATTAAGAGTTTTTTGCGTAGATTCTACTGTTCTTATCGTTGTTTCTATCGCTTCTTGTATAGCTATTATCTTTTCTTCATATTCTTCAATAGAATCCTCATAATTTTTTATCTCACGCTGTAGTCTTTCATACTCACCGCTGGTTCCCTTTAGTTTCTCACGTAATTTTCTCTCAACACTACTTCTGTTATCCTTTAAATGATTCATCATTTCAATAAGGCCACTAACACCCAGAATTGTATCTACTGAATTTTTAATGTCGCTTGTCCTACTTTTTAAATCATTCCAACGCTCTCCATCAAAAAAGAAATAATTGGATAGACTTTGAGGAAACATATTATCTATAGCTTCCTGCACACATCCAGCTTTATATTTTTTTGAATCAACATTGCTTCCCGAATCGTTTATTATATCCCCCCATATACCATTTTTCCTAATCTGCATAGTTAATTGTGTTATGCCAATTTGTTTTACAGAAATATCATCCGGATCTCCAGACTTTTTATTAAAAGATGCTTTCCTTACAAACTTTACTTCTTCATCATCATTCTCTACTACTATTTCTACATAAACATCCCTAACCTGAGATCCGCGCATCTCTGCGGCCACTTCGTTATTAAGAAGAACAACATCTTTCTTTTTAGCATAACTAGTATCATTTAATTTTTCATAAAGTGCCCATCTAAACCCTTGCGCCAAAGTGGTTTTACCAAATGTGTTGTCACCTAAAACCACTGTAACATTTTTTTCATTATCTGTAGAAAAAAAGAGTTCATTATCGCCTTTGTACCGCATAAAGTTGTGAAGTTTAATACTCCTAATTTTCATTTTTCTTCATCTCCTCTTCTACTTTACCAATAACATACGTCTCTATGGATCGAATCATTCCCTTATCATCTTTTTTTTGAGTTTTAATGTTTTTTATTTCAGCTGTTCGTATAACATTAAACATTTTTCTTAATAATTGTTCATCCAAATCACCATTATTCACCATAGTATTCCTCCATTTTCTCCATTTCCTCTTCAGCATCAAAGAAATAGTCATACGCTGTCATTATTTGATTTACCAGATCATCTGTTACTTCTGGATTATCTGCTAACCTGCCAAATTCAACCATTCTAGCAATTTCACCAACGATTATTGTTTTATCTTCTTCTATATCATTTGGGACAACATTATCTAAATCTCTAGGTAACGTAACAAAATCATATATCACTGCTTTTTTCTTATTATCACTTTTTCTTAGAAGCCGGCCTCGTCGCTGTACAAATTCCTTCGGATTTCGCGAACTGCTCATGATAAAAGCTGTTTTTATACCTGGAATATTAACACCTTCATCCAAGCATTTAATAGCTGTAATTACTTGATACATTCCTTGAGCAAAGTACATTTTAATATTCTGTCTTTCTTTCAAGTTTTCCTCTGCTGTAAATCGTTTCACTGACATATGATATTCCGTTTGCAATCGTTTAGTGACAAGATCTATCTGTCGCACACTTTCGCCGGTATCTTCATCTTCAACACTTGTTGCTCCACAATATACTAAAATATTATTATCCGTATAATATTTTTGAAACAAATTTATTAATACGCCAATCTTATTTTCTGCGCCTGCAAGAAGTCTTGTTCGTTCATATATGATTGGCTTTCCCGCTTCAGAAATTTTCATTTTCCCATTTTTTACAACAATATATTTCTTTAACTTTTGAGATAATTGTTTATACCTCAATAGTTCATACTCAGATAATACTACTGGAATTGGTATATAATCATAATGAACTAAATTTCCATCTGCAATAGCCTGTTCAAGAGTATACTCTATACATTTTTCTCCAAAAAATTGATTGATTTTGTTTGTTCCTGTCTTATCCATATAACGTTTTATAGTTGCAGATAATGCAATTCTATATGGTATATTCCATGGCATCACATTTATCATTTGTGCCGAGCCAAAATTGTGTGCTTCATCAACAATCAATAACACATTTTGTGTCTCACTAAATCGTACAATGTACTGCTGTAATTCTTCTCCCGCAAACGAATCATTCGTTGTTATACATACAAATGGACTCCCTTCCCTTCGAAATCGTTTATAAGCCATCATCAAATCTTTCTTCCATTCACGATTTGGCGATTTAGAGTGAGCAATAATAATTGGTACTGAGCACCATTTTTCTACATCTTCTTCCCATTGGCTTACCAGATGAATATACGGACAAACTATAAACACAGCCAATTTTTCATCGAGCGACTTCGATAGTTGAATCATTCCATATAGCGCCGTGTATGTTTTCCCGGAACCAGTACACATATCGAATATTCCTTTATATCCGTTTGCTTGCCATACTTGAACTGCCTCTTCTTGGTAATCATGTAATCGAATTCCATCCGGAATTCTGAATTTCTGACAGCTTTTCAAATATGCTTTATACCCATATTCTCTTTCATCCGTATCCCAATTAATACCAGAAGGCTTTTTATATTGCATTAATTTTTGAATTACAATATTGGGGAAATCAATTACGTGGAGTTTAATTGTATTATCATTCCACATTTGATCAAAATCATTTTCTGCTACTTGTACTGCCTCTATCTGACTTGGATCTTTCCAACTACAAAATGTATACAATGACTCAAAATTACCATCAAGACCATTTTCTGATTCATTTACAGATCCAGCATAGCTTATACGATTTCCTTCAGCATCTATAAAAACCGCTATTTTTTCATGGTACAATCTGAATCCATCATCATCTTGCAAAAAGGCTATTTTCAAATCAAAGCTCCCATTAGCTATCAAAGTTGCCACCAAGTTGAGCCTCTCCTCATCAAAATAAGTCACTGGCTCATTTATTTCTCTCAGTAATGCTTCTGTAATGACTTCTTCTCGGCTTCTATACCCGTAATCAATCGCTTCAATATCTTTTTTATCTAAATTTGGAGAACAAACTACTTGAATTTTACCTCCATTTTTTGCCATCTCAAATAGCCCCACTGATAATTGAATCAATGAAGTCGTGCTAAAATACCCCGTTCCTCTCTTATAAATTTTTGTCTGAGATAATACGGGAATCAAAAAGTCCCTAGGAAAATTATGAATTTCTGAACGATATCTGATATGTATGTCTAAATCTTGAAAGCTCATCAACCTGTTCCTCCCACAATTAAAATGAAATTCCTTAAATTTCTACTTATAAAGTTTTTAATGCGTCTATTAACTTATCAATATCTTCTCTTGTATTAAACTGTCCCAAGCTAATTCTCACTGTTCCTTTCATTTGAATATCTCCCAAATATTCATGAATCCAAGGTGCACAATGATATCCAGTTCTTACCGCTAAATCAAATTCTTCATCTAAAATTGTACCAACATCATCCGCCAAGTACTCATCAACCGTAATCGAAAAGATTCCGACATGGTCCTGTTCTTCCTTCGGTAGATATATTTTTATATTGGATAATTCCTCTAATTCCTTCTTTAAATAGTTAGATAACTCTTTTTCTTTCTCCAATAATAGCGGTGGATTCAATACTTCTAATGCTGCGTTCAGTCCGGCAATTGCATTAATATTAGTACTTGACGATTCATATCGTGCCTCCGCACCAGCCGGCATATTTAAGTTCAAAGAATCACTACCAGTTCCACCAACTATAGTCTCTTCAAGTGACACGCCAGTTATATTTAAGAATCCACCAATGCCAAACGGACCATATAATGTTTTATGTCCTGCAAATGCAATTATATCTGCTCTAATAGTCCTAATATCTACCGGCACAAGTCCCAATGATTGAGCTGTATCGAGCACTGTAATAGCACCATATTTCTTGGCTTCTTCAAATATTTTGGCAATAGGTAATATATATCCTGTAACATTGCTAATGTGTGTGCATATCACTGCTTTAGGTTTCTCTTTAGAAAATTCGTACGCCATTTTTTCAATATCGACATCAAGTCCACCATCCACTAGTGGAATTTTTTTGATAACAATACCATGTTTTTTTGTCATAAGATGCAATGTTCTTGCCACTGCATTATGTTCATAAGGTGACACATATACCACATCATTTGTCTGCCATTTAATTCCACCGATAATTTCATTAAGTGCTATTGTGATGGATGGGGTAAATACTACTGCAACATTCATATCCGCATGAACAAGTCCCCTCAACATCGCTTTGGTATCAGAAATCAGTTTGCTTGCTTCACGTGCCTTTTTGTAAGAGCCTCGCCCAGCATTAACACATAATTCTCGGTTTGCCCTATCCATAGCATCATATACCGATTCGGGTTTTGGATATGTAGTTGCAGCATTATCTAAATAAATCATTTACCCTATCACCTTTTCAATCATTTCAAGCAATATCCCTACCCTGTCATTGACACTCAAATCATCAAATTCATCCAGGGTATCTTCTAAAATATTTCTTAAAATGGCTCCTGTCCTTTCATCGACTGCTTCATAATACTTTTCGATTACTTTTCCATTTTTACCTACAAATGTAAGTCTCCTCTGACCCTCATTCTTTTCATCATGGATAGTTTCCACTTCTGCTTTTACTGCACTAAGAGCTTGGGAAAATTCATCCAATGCTCCATCGTTCCAATTTTCAATGTATATATCCGATAATGCCTTTACGACTCTTTTTGCCACTTCCGCATCATCATATACATCCAGTTTTTCTATGCATGACATAAAATTCGTGATTCGCCCACTATGCAATCCCTGCTTTGATAATTTGCTTTGCTGTTCATACCATTCTTTCAAAACATGATATAAGTCATTTTTCCGTTTCCGGTCAAAAGTATCATATACTTTAGATACAGCTAATGTTATCACCCAGCTAAGATACATATCATAGGAGTTTTTACAGTTGACAATTTTTGTATATGCTTCTTGATAAGAACCGGTGCTTAGTTCTTTAGGAAGTGTATCGAATACAATTTCATAAGGATTGTATTCCACTTTTTGCAGTATCTTCTTAAATACTTTTAATCCTACACTTACTTCCTGATTTGGATAATCCGATATTTCAGCCAAATTCCGCGTTGCCTGCGGCAAGGAACGAAACCATCTCTGCATACATAATACTATATTTTTAATTCTGTTATCCGTAAGGTTTATGCTCTCATTTACTGAAAACAATTCGTTCATTTGCCTTATATATTCTTCTTTCAGGTAATCTTCTCTCGAAACAAACAACGAATAGTCTGCCGCATGTTCGCACATATTGACAACAACTTCTGGGGTTATTTGTATTTCACCCTTTGCATAATATGCCACAATATCCTCATGTCGTCTTGACAACACATATGCAAAATATATCGGGATTACCCCCATACGCATGCCGTACGGTTCCGATGTCAATAATGCAATCGCTTCTTTCAAAGAATGTTTTTCTACACCACATTCATCAATAAATTTGTCAAGAAGAGCTAAAATTTCTTTTATATAATTCTCCCCTGTATCATCAATAATTCCTGTTCTATCAAACAGGGCTCTGAAAATAGTGGCTTCTTGGTTTGTTCCTTTATAAAACTGTGGCTCTACCTCCCCTTTCGTCGAAAGAAGTTCAGCTATAATGTTCAATCGAGATTTTTTTGTCTGTGCACTTTCTATCGTGGTTCGGTTGATTATTTCATTATTTATTTCAGGTGTTTTGTAATATACCAGTTCACAACTGCTATTTACCGCATTTTCCTCTTGATTTGCCTTGTATTCAACTACATGCTTTCCATCAAATGCTAATACCTTACAATTCTTATCCTCTAGATATACTTCTGTACATCTATTGCGTACAGTATCAATAATATCCTCTTCTAAAAGCGGAATTTCCCTTTTTGCAATATCACTATTAATCGATAAGAATGAGTTTTTTCTAATATCCTGCAATATTTCATATTCTACTAATTCTTTCTCACATGATATCTTTTTCTCAGGGACCACTACTACGAGATTCTTACGTCTTAACTCCTCTACCTTTTCTATTACAGCGTCTTGTTGGATAGCCTTTCTGCTGAATAAAGTTATAACCTTACCATCTGCTTTCATTTGAGAATCAAAAAATACTTCTGCAGATTCTACATTAAGAAAATACTCTGCTTCCATATACTCATGTTGGAAGTATCTCGTCATAGAATGCATTGCATTATATTTTCTAGGGACTACATAATAAGCACTATTTATATCTAATAATGCCTTCCCATAATTTACATTATTTCCCTTAATCTCTTTAAGCTTTTTAATTTCAGTTCTCAGTTCAATTCCAGCCTGCGTCTTATATACATAAGCTCCTGTAGATTTCTTTCTGTATATAATATTTTTCTGTGTAAGCGCTTCTAATACAGAAGTACCTTCCTTCAGTCGTACCGCCAAGCTTAAATATGTTTCATTTGCCAGCACTTCATCCTCTTTGTTTACAATTTGGATGACAGCCATAGCCTTAATCACTTTTCGCTCGTCTTCCGAAGAACATTTTGAAAGTGCTACCTCCGCGCCCAACCATATGTTATGAATAAATTCATTATTGACATCCTTTTTAAATAAGCCACTAAAGTAATCATAAATCAGGTCTGCACCAATCACCCAATCCTTTGACTTATCATGATCTAAGACATATCGAGCCATACTGTTAGGTTCATCATTAGAAATAAAAGTAAACAATGTTCTCTCATTCTGTGCAACTTTTTCACTAATATTAAGAAGTAAATAAGTTGCAAGTGGATTTAAGGGATAGCATCCTTTTAATATTATTTCATCAAAATCTTTTCTTTCAAAATTGCAATTAAATACGGGTAGCTGATAGTAATTTTCTAAAGCTGTGGCACCTACTATTTTTCCAGCATTCGGTATTTGCCTCAAAGCTCTAGAATTTTTAATAATTGCATGTGATACCAGTTCATAATTATTTTTGGATGACGTAACAAAATGCTTTTCAACAATACGACCTTCTATTCCAGTAAATGCATTAATAATGTCACTGGATAGATATTTGCCATATTCTTTTATGCTCTTATGTGCAATCATCGTAATAAATATCTTCGCATTCGATGAATCCGTTGCCAATTCACACATGTCCTGAAGTAACTTCATGTTATTTCCGACATTACCATCCGTCAGTCCCTCAATGAACTTACTAAACTCATCAAATACTATATAAATTCCCGAAAAACCGTAGTCTTCTACCAGACGTTCACTAACACTTTTATACAATGGCAATACTTCCGATACAGCCAACGGGTTAAATATACTTCCAGATGTAATCTTTGGATATACGCTAATAAAAGTATCTAACGCTGTCCGTGAATATCTTTTCAACTCATAAATAAATTCTTTGTGTTCTATTCCAATGCTTTTTAATTCTGTAATAAAATCACGATAGGTCTCCGGATAATTTTCTTGCCAGTCTTGTATCCTGTTTAATGCAATCGAATAGTATGTATCGGGTGCCAAATCAACCAAATTTTCTCTTTTTAAAGCATCGTTCAATGCCAATAAAAATGCTTGATTTAAATCACCAGTAGTATCATTGATTATAACTGGTAAAAATCTATTCTTACTCCATAATAATTTTACATCAGAAGCTGCCTGTTCTCCCAATTCATCTACAGCAGAAATTTTGTCAGCTAACTCTTCTATTATTTGAGTATTCTCACCAGTTCTTTCCATTGATAAAATAGCAAGCAATACTAACAATAAGTGTGACTTTCCCTTGCCATAAGGTCCTACAAGCAGAGTCGCCTGTTCCTTATTATTTATGGTTGCCTGCATATAGCCATCCAAAAAATTAACAGATGATTTTGTTGGAATATAGCTTAATACTTTTTCCGCCTTATTCAAACTAAGGTATAAATTTATGGATGTTTTAAAGCTATTATTAAATTTTATGATTTCATTTAAACTCTTAATGGCCATCTGCGCTCTTCTCGTTTCTTTTATCTTTTATAATAGTCCGCCATTACGCTCTCTGTTGTGAAAGCTTTTGTCCGATATATCATATCCAATCCAGCCGTTCTGTCTACACGAATGTATTCAGCAGCATCCAGCCGATCAAGCAATTCATTTGCCAGAACCGGTTTCACCTGATAGATATGTGAAATACCGCATGTTCCATTCAATACTCTCTCTATAGATATTTCGTTTTTATCCCGCATCATTTCTGCTAATTCATACAGCACTACCCATTCATCAATATCACGTCTCTTAGGACTTGTTTGAGAATAAAGATTTTCTGTATTTTTGACGAGACCTAAATTTGCAAAAGGAGACTGACTTTTATCCTCAGGATCACTGTTCACTTTATTCTTACTATACATGTTCAGCAGAACATCTACATCGTTCTTTAACGAGTTTTCAGAAAAAGATTGTCCCATGACATATTGAGATATTTCACGATACAAAATTTTTTCTATCTCATCTTTTTCCATATCTATTACATTACATTTGTTAAAGAACATGTACCATGTAGTCGCTTCTGCAATATTTTTTGCAATTTGCGAATGCAGAATCCATAAAGTAAAATTTTTTTCTAGATATACATCATTCTGTAAAATGATTTTTCCAAGTTCAGAAAGTTTTGCTCCTGCGCCCGGATTTTCTTCGATAAGTTTAAATGCCTTCATCCAATATCTAAGGGACTTCACCATATTATTTCCAATGCCAAAAAGATCAGGTCCCTCACTTCCCAAAAAAGCATCTGGTCTTTTGTCTATAATACTCAGCCCCTTTGTAAGCCACCCATCTCTTAACGCAAATTTTTCATGACCTTGAAGTCTTATTTTTATTTTTGTGTTTGTTGCCATATTAAGTCCTCTTTATACATAATACTTTTCTCATGTAGCAGCCTGCATTAAAATGATTAACACACTCCGTGCAACGCTTACATTTCTCATCGTTAATTGTATATGCAATCTTTCCAGTACCATCATCTTTCACACTAATGGCATCATGCCTGCATACACTTTCACATGCTTTACACCCTAAACACATTTGATATTTAGTAAGCTGACACTGCACTCTTCCCTCAGCAGCCGCCAAATTTCTTGCTCCAGCAAGATGTGTATCTTTAATGGTCACTTTAAGCTTAGTGCTTCCCATTCTTCCCTGAAGAACAAGTACAACTTTTCCTGCTTTGTTTAAGACATATACCTCACCTAAACGTTTGTTTCCAAGTTCCTTATTGATATAACCAAAAGGCTTAAACAATTCATAGAACTCTTCCGTTATAGGACGCTGTAATTCATAGTTAAATGCATTTTCATCCGTTGCGCACGGTTCATACGCTACAACCGATGTCTGTGCAGCGGCAAGTCCATTTCCACCCTGTCGTGCTTTCCAGCCTCCCTGTGATACGTATTCCTCAGGGTCAGGTTTTCCAATTGTTGTTGCAAAATCCACAAGTAGCTTATGCCAATGTACATATTGATCGTACATATGCACTTTGGATAAAAATTCAGACCATCCACCATTATTAGGGCAACACCAGCATCCTACTCTCGTCCAGCCTAAACGATATGCTTCATTGAAGTCTATGCCTGTTGCCAATATATAAAGCCAAACATCAAAGTCAAACCAATCAATAATAGGAGATGCTACTTTTTGCTTAGTTATTTTAGGGCTGTCACTCTCTCTTTCATATTTGCTTCTACTAACAGATTCACTATGTCTAATTCCTTGAAAACTCAATATATTTGTTTTATCTTTAAATGCAGAGGCTATTGTTTTTTGAATAGCTCCCGTTTTAAAAACTGTGCAACACCATCTCATTACTCTACTAGGTGGTCCTACAACATCACACAATTCTTCAAAGTTTTTTTCTCTATTTTTAGCAGTTAAAATTCTTACTCCTTGTGACTCTTCATTTCTATTAAAGCGCTTCTTATATTCCATAGTATATGGAAATTCCAATGTGGTATCGCCAAAAACATGAAGGACTTTATTTGTGCCAAGCGCTGTATTTACAATGTGTGACGTCACTGTGGAGTCTTTTCCTCCACTAAAAGATACCATCATGTCATCAATACTGTATCTATCCTTATACTGTTGAACATAATGAACTGCCTCTTCTGTAATAGCATTATATCTATCTGTATTTGCTGCTATAAAAGCTCTTTTATATTCATCAAAATAGCTATAGTCTAATTTTGCAGCATTCATATCATACTGATCTTTTAATTCTTTAACTTTTTCTATCGGCCATTTATTTATGGTTGAAACCGATAATTTTACTTTTTTCCCATCAATAATGTAGTTATTATTTCCATACCAAGCCGAAGATTTCTGATAATGCAAAGCATCTCCTGTTAGTATTAAAGAAATAAGCATATTTTCTTCTGGAAATACCGGTCTTATATCAGAAGCTATATATCTTCCCTTGCTAGTACATATGGGGCAATCCATATCAAAAATGGGAATATTACATTCATCACACCAATATATCTTGGATGTCATTTGCGTTAAACTTCCACAATCTGGATTACTGCAACGCTCTCCATTCATGGGAATCCTGCATTTAGGGCATATTCTTTCAATCATACTTTATACACTCTCTTTTGCATTGTCTTTTTCAAAACTCATTATGTCACCTATATTGCAATCCAGATATGTACATATCCTTTCTAACACATCCATGGAGACACTTTCACCTTTCCCCATTTTGGCTATTGTTGCAGAGCTAATATTAAGTTTTTCCGCCAAATCCTTACGATACATGTTTCGATCGATCAGTATTTTCCATAAACCATTGTATGAAACTGACATTGTTTTACCTTTCGTGAAATATTAATTCGCATATGTTAGAATTATATCACTAAAGGCGATATATGTCATTTGTATCTTTAGAAATCTAAAGACTATATTTATATTGGAACTCTTTGATTATCTTTGATTATGAATTTAGCACAGTATCAGTCCGATATTCAGGACTTTACCGTGCTAAATTCAAATCATAATTCTAAATATATATTTTTTCTACATATCTCTCCATCTTTTATTCAATCCATTCTGCCGGAATAAGCTTTTCCCCATTTCTCCAAACACATACCTCATTAATATCTTTCACATCACCATAGATTGATGAATCAGCATGTTCTAATACAAGGATTTGCATGTTGTTATTAGTATTTGATATACACTTTGCCATAGCAGTAAATATATTCTTTACGGCCTTTCTATCCAAATCCCCCAGATTACATAGTTCACTATCATCAACTGAACTATGGGGAAAATATACTTGACTTGGTTGATCAAATACAACAAAATTAGGGACTGAAGATTGAAAAGTAGAAAAAAATTCTTGCAATCCAAGTATAGTGGAAACATGATAAGCTAACCAATTCGACCCACTACCAATTTCCCATAAATAATCTTTTCTACCGTCTTCTCCGTCTATTTCCACCGTCAAATTCTTATAGTCTAACCTGAACGGATCATCCGGGCGTTCTACATCCATTAATTTCAATAATTCTATCTGCTTTATTGATATTTTTGTAATTGCATTCTCAATTTTCTTTTTAATTACAGATTCATCTGCTATCTTTTTCAGTTTTCCAATTCTTTCTTTAAGTTTTGTTATCTCTGTTGATAATTCGCCATCAGCCTCCAACGCTGTAATAGCTTCACTCGCATATTCAATTTTTCCCAAAAATCTTGATATGCCGTCTAATGTGTATCGGCTTGGATTATGTTCATCATTCCCTCTTAGATGTCTCTGTTTATTTTCCTCAATTCTAATCCTTTTTTGAACCGCAGCAAGCTCATCGGTCAATCTCTGAATCTGACCTTTTACCATATCATATTCTCTTTCAAATGCTGCAGGAATTTCTTCCATCTGTTTCTTCTTCTTTTTGTTATCTTCTAATCTACTTAGGTATATATTTCTTTGAATGTCATCAGAACACTTCTGTTGACAAACAGGACATATATGCTCCTTTTGGGCTTTTTCTTCCAACCATTCAGTAATATTTAATCGTTCCACTTGTATCGAAAGTGCATTTCTATACTCAGAGACACTTTTCATCAGTTGTGACATTTCAACATAGCGGTTTTTATATTTTGTAAGTTCCATGGAAAGTTCATTTTCTTTTTCCCTTAGCGTAACAATTTCTTCCGAGCTCTTAATTATTCCATCACCTTTGATTATTTTTTCTTCTATATTATCTTTTACAAGTCCTTGGAGTAATGCCAATTGTTCTTCAAAACTCATATTTCTACAAGTTTCTTCTAATAAACCCAATTCAATTGCAACCGAAATCCATGCTTTAATTTCGTTTTCCCATCGAATAGTTAATTCACATAATTTATTATAATCGCTTTCTTTCTTCTTTAATTTTCTCTGTAAGTCCACTAATTCCTGACGTGCTGCCAGAACCTTTGGAGTAATAGCACCTAACACATACGGAAATATATTTATCAGTTTATTTCTATGATCTGTCTTATCAGTTTTATAAAACAATATATTAGCATTAGCTACCACATTTTGAGGCTGAAAGCAGAACGACATTAGATCTCTAAACGCTGGTCTACTGCCATAATAATTATCTTCCGTTTCTAAAAAGCTTAACCTTGCATATTCGTCTAAAAATCTCTTTACTATGTGACAATTTGAATTTTTCTCTGGTATATCAGGTATTTCAATTTCTTCCTCTTGAATGAACATCATATCACTTGTTGACTTCTGTGCCCCTGGTTCTCTCCTCGCCAATAAGATCCTATTTTTTTCAAGTTTTATAATTACACCAAACCAACTACACGCATTTCTTATTGTTTGTGTTGGTATATAGCATTCACCACTTGCTAAGCAATAATCAATTATAGGTATAATTGCTGATTTTCCAGTTTGCGAGTCACCAGTAATAACATTAACGGAATTTAAATTTAGAGCAATATTCTTATAAGTGTATTTGGGGTTTTTAGGCCATAATATTAGTTTTTCTATTTGAAATTGCATTCTAAAACCTCACTTTCAAAATTTCCTCAATCTGTATTAGATCCATTCCTGCACACCATTGTCCAAGTTTTTCAGCATTCTTTCCCATTTGTATAACATTTGCTGATTCTTTATTATGCTTTCTTAATTCCAATGGAAATACGGTACTATTTTCTACATCAACAGAAACCAATCCAGCCTTTATTGCCTCTGCCAATGATATGGCCGATATATCCTTCATATTTTGTATCTCCCTATGAAGATTACATATTATATCATTTTTCAGGACATCAGCTTTCATAAATTTATCTGACATACCTCGCATTCCGGACGCTCTATTTGTGGATTTAACCTGATCTGCTATATCGTTTTTCATAATCATTGGTAATACAATGAACAGTTCTTCAATCGGCGGATATTCATTCTTCTCAGAATAATATCCCAATACAAAATTCCACAAAAGATATGCTCCCAGCATAGGGTTTCGCACATTATCATATTCATTAAACATCTTTTTCATCCTCTTTCAATTTCTGTTTGTAATTCGGATGCCACCCTATCTGTTGTTGATCTGCCAGTTCATGATAGCATCCATTTTGGAAGCTACGAGGTGTCATTATTATACTATTGCATATGTCTTCGTCTTGGCACATAAAATATAAATATCTCCCTCTTTTTGACTCATCCCATTCATCTTTATCCATTTCGATAAGATTCCTTTTTGTCTTCCATCGTCCTTGCAAATCCTCATAATAAAGTTTTAGTACTTCTTCATTTATATCCCCATTTGCAGCCCATACGGTTCTATTCGCCGCCGCTTTTAAATAATCGTTTATCGCCGCTAACTGATCATCGTATTTCAAATCAATAATTTGAAGTTGCCTAAGATATGTCTTGTATTCATTTTGCTGTAATTCTATTTCAGTATTTGTTGGATTCGGAGCCAATTCTACCAAGCACTTATTTTGATTAACCAATTTTTGTGTTAATGTCAATTCATTATTAAATTTGCTCTTGGCAATTTGCATAACTTGCCCGTTTTCAACTTGCTCCGCAGTAATTTTATCAATCCATCCCAACATTTTATCAAAAACTAATGGTCGTATATCGGGTGGCAAATAAGTCCTCGCCCTAAATTCATCATATACTCTATCTATATGTTTCTCCCCTATGACAACTAATTTAAATTTTTCAATAATATACAATACATATTTTTTATTTTCCTCTGCTAAAAATGATACTATGTAATTATTAATAGAATCACTTTGTTTAATATATTTTCCATCCTTTCCTGTAAACACACCCTTTATTTTTCCATATACTGTTTCTGCTTCTTTTTCATCATGTGCTTGATTTAACCATGCAACAATATCTCCACTTTTATTTACATTGATAACTAATGTAAATAATGTAAAATCTAACGGAAGTTCATTTTCCTTAAGTGCAAGGAGCCAATTATACAAAGTTTTCCATAAATCAACTGCCCTGTCTGAAACAGGATTTCTATCTGACAACGCGCTTTTGGTTTGTATAGCCGTCTTCTCATCTCCATTTTCAACACCTACATCATCAAATTTTTCAATACTTACAACACTGTTTATACCACAATTTAATAATTCATACAGCATCTGACGAACTTGCAATCCATATCCATACATTTTATCCGGTACATGTGTATTTGCTACGGTAATCTCTTTCTCCTTAGCCATATTGGTCTCCTCACTCATTGATATTTTTTTATCAATTTACTGTTTTACATACTCACAGTTTAGTCATTTAGGCTAAATAATTAATTTTATTTACAAATAATATTAACAGTTACTATTCTTATATATTTCTACATCTTATCTAGATAATACTTTCTAAATGAATATAAACGACTCTAAACTATACCTTATTTCACCTACATCTCTATCTAGAACTCTTTCTGCAAATATTTCAATGTCCGCATACCATAAGTGTCTAAAACATTTTATTCAAACAATAACTCCAACGGTGACGAGTCTGCGTGTTCTCCTCTTTCGGCAGTATTTTTCGTATAATGCATTATTTCCTGTCGGCTTTTCTGCAGGCATTTTTCTATCGTTTCCGGATCAAATCCCAGGAATCGGAACACTCTCCGGTATATTTTCATATAGTGGTTTTGTTTATCTGTGATCAGTGTATAAGGAAAAATCTGCTCGCCATCGCGGCAGGAGCAGATTTTATCATCGATAATGACCATGTCCACTCCATCATCATAAAAGCGACTCACACCGCCATTCGGATAAGTCACTGTCTCCCGGAGGACATAGTTCGGATATGCAGTTAAGAATTGATCTTTTTCAGGAATAGATTCAGCCATCTTTCTTCCCTGTCCGGTCGTACATCTTCTGTCAGAAAGTTCCGCAGTTGCTGTAAACTCGTATGTTTTTTCAGCAGCTGCTCCAGTTTCTCTTCTGTAAAATCCAGAAAATATCTGCCGTTCCTTTCCCCCTCAAATACACCATGCTTAAATGACATGTACAAAATGCCTTGCGGCTTCAGTGCCTTCTCGATGCGATATAACACTTCATCCAGTTCCCCATAGGATAAATGTAGCAACGATGAGCACGCCCAGATACCGTCATACACTTCCGATGCATCCAGCTCTTGGAACAACTGGCATTTCACCGGAATCCCCGTGTACTCTGATGCCAACGCGCACAGTTCCGCGGAGCCGTCTATCGCGTCTACCCGATATCCATGCTCCAGGAAATATTTCGTATCCCTTCCGGAGCCGCAGCCCAGATCCAGGATCTTCGCCCCTGCAGGAAGCCCTTCTATAAATTCATCCTGCATTACATGAAAATCTACATTACGCGTGTTCTCCACAAAATCGGCGGCATTTTGATCATAATATTGAATTGTCTGATTCTTTTTACTTTTTTCGCTCATTTAAAAGTATCATAGCATATTTTCAGGAATACTGCAATCTATGTAAAATTGCTCCCTCTATTATATGTATGACAATATGCGACAGAATCTTACAAACTTTTTTACGGAAGTTGCCACCGAAGTGGTCATCAAGTTTTCTACCAGTACTCCTCTCCCCAGTACCTCGCCAGCACACTCTCCATATTCGCTCTGCCCACGGGGTTCGCGGTATGAATCTCCACGGGGTAAAAGGTCTCCCGCTCCACCAGCCAGTCCAGCAGTTTGATGGCATCGCCGCCCTGATTTGCAAAATCTCCCAGGTCATGGTCGAGATCCAGTACTTCGATCTCGATGCCGTTTCTCTCCGCCTCCCGGATCAGTGTCCTGGCTTCATTCACGGATCTGGCGCTCTCATATCCCCAGGGTACCGGGCGGAGATCATCTAACCAGATTTTCATTATTTCACGCTCCTTTTCATTAATCCAGGCTTTTCAGATATGCTTTGATCATAAATGCACAAAAATAAGGAAATGTATAAATATTATTTGCACATCCAATATTAAAATCTCCAAGTTTTATTCCATGTTTGATATCGCTGTAATTCTCATTTTTTATCAGTGCTGCCAGAGACTTTGATCTGTCATTGTTGGATTTTACCTCGACCGGAATCAACTCATCTCGGGTTCTTACAAAAAAATCCTCTTCCAGTGTAGAATTATCTTTTTTATAATAAAATAATCCCAAGCCCTGTTTCACAAATGCTTCTGCTACAAAATTCTCGTAAAGAGCCCCCTTATATACACCTAGGTTCTTATTTACTCTCAAATCTTCCTGTGCTTCCTCATCCAGTGCAGATATCAACAGTCCGGTATCCGGATAATATAATTTATATTTGCTCTCATCAATGTTTCCCTTCAACGGTAATTCCGGGAAAATCAGGCAATTGCATTCCGTAATAACTCCGGCATCTATCAGCCATTCAATACAGCCGGTATACTCTCTGGATCTGGCGTTTTTCTCGATTTTACTAAATTGAAACTTCTTATTTTCTTTTGCCAGTTGTGCAGGAACGCTTCTATACACACTCATTATTTTCGCCTGATCCAGCCCTTCCGCATACTTTCTGACATCTTCCTCATAGTCCATTCGAATCTGCCTCTGTATTTCCAATGAACCTGAAAATGTACCGGTCTCGATATAACCTCTTACTACCTCTGGCATTCCTCCCAGCACACAATAATCAAAAAACAAAGTCTTATATACATTCAGTTCCGTTTCACTAAACGGTTCCAGTTTAATCATATGCTTTAAAATATTGTCTATCTGTTCTCCCCGGTATCCCTTTGCTAATAGGAATTCTTCGAAGTCCATAGAAAACATTTCGTAATCTGTCTTATTTCCCACACTGTTGCTATGAATCTTTTTATAATTGATTCCAAGCATGGAACCGCTGCAGATAACATCAAATCTTCCATCCTGGCGAAATGCTTTCAAAGTCGTTGCAATGTCCGGATATTCCTGAATCTCATCAAACACTATAATTGTTTCCCCCGGAGTAAAACGGAGAGCAGGGTTTGCCAGTGATATATTTTTTGTCACGGTATCTACATCATAGCCATCACTTGCTATGGTTCGATATTTCCTATCAAGTACAAAATTTATATATACAACATTGTTATACTGCTCTTTCGCAAAATGCAAAATCGATTCTGTCTTTCCAATCTGTCTTGCACCTTTTACGATCAAAGGTTTATGCGCCGGATCATTTTTCCATTGAATGAGAAAATCATCTATTTTTCTTTTAAAATACATATCACACCTCCTCGTTTCAGTTTATCACAAAAAAATAGCCCATTCAATGCCGTGTTTCACATTTCATGAGCCATTTTTTGATATTTTATCACATTTTATGGGCTTTGTATAAAGTGCGGTAAATGGTAAATGATGATTTATTTAACAGGTTTGCAAAAAAGCCTTATAATCTCGTCCTTTTCCGGCATTACCCGGAGCGCACCTCTTCTCGTTGTAATAATAGATGCTGCCGCATTGGCAAATCGAAGCATTTTCTCCAAATCATTCTTTTCCAGATCACGATATCCCATTTCGAGAATCTGTCCTAACATACATCCCATAAATGTATCACCTGCTCCTGTTGTTTCAATCGTATTTTTGTTAACAAAAGCCGGCACCACAGCCTTTTGGTTTCCACAATATGCTGCACTTCCATTTTTACCCATAGATAATAAAATCAGTGCTATACCATACTCTTGTTGAAGACGTTTCACCGCTCTGTCAAAATCAGTTTCTTCGGTAAACCACAATAACTCATCATCTGAGATTTTTAGAATCTGACAATGCTTAAAGCCATAGCTGATCTGTTCTTTGGCCAAGGCTTCGCTTTTCCATAAAGGCTTTCTTAAATTGGGATCAAACGAAATCCAGAGCCCTGCTTTTTCGGCTGCGGCAACTGCCTTTTTTGTAGCACTCCTGACTGGTTCATCCGTAAGTGATAAAGATCCAAAATGTAAAATTTTTGCATCCGAAATCAATTCTTCCCTTATCTCATCTTCGCAAAGCATGATATCAGCTCCGGGATTTCTGTAAAACCAAAAATCCCTATCTCCGTCATCTTTATTTTGCACAATGGCTAACGTTGTATGCACTGTAGGATCAAAACATAGCCCCTCTGTCCCAATCCCCATTTCCTTAAGCGCCTTTTCAAGCTGATATCCAAAGCCATCTTGCCCTACTTTTCCCAAAAATACCGTGTTTTTTCCAAGTTTTTGCAGCATAGCAAGAACATTACACGGTGCTCCTCCCGGATTTGCTTCAAAAATCGGATTTCCCTGATCACTGTACCCATTTTGTGTAAAATCAATCAGTAATTCTCCCATCGCTGCCACATCATATTTTTTCATTACAGCACCTCAATATCGTATTTTTTCACATCTAATATTGTCTTTCCATTGCTTTCAAAATAAATTTCCGAAGCATCCAGAGGTGTATAAATCAGTGATGTCATCACCTGTTCTCCATCATTTACAAAAATTTCTACCGAATATCTGTCAATTAAAATTCGAAGCTTAATCTCCCCAGCCCTGTTACTTACTTTCATCCTGCGTGTACACAAAGTATCCTTTCGCAAACCAGAATAAGTCCGGTCAAAAGTCACTGTATCTTTTTCTCTGTCATAAACAATTTCCGAGTATCTTCGTCCATCGCATGCCAGCTTTATCCGGAACTTTGTATACTGATTGCCTTTCAAGCCAATCATCAAGTCAACTGTTCTTCCACTTACACCATCCAGCTGTACGCTTTCTTCAATACAAATATCCTTATATACTACTTCATTTATATGATAATTATCCAACTCACGAACTGGTAACTGACAGATTCTGCCATCACGAATAAACAGTTCTCTTGGGACAGACATCATTCCTGACCATCGCTGTGTATCTGGATAAATCGGATTATCCCATGACTGCATCCATGCTATCAGAATCCTTCTGTCATCCTCTGTCTGCATGGTCTGAGGAGCATAAAAATCAAGTCCATAATCCACGCATTGAACACATTCTCTCGTAAACTGCATCGTTTCCTTATCATAAGTTCCTATCAGAAACATCGTATTGCTTCCATTATGAAATTCCAAACCTACAGCTTCCATCTCCTGCGGTGAAATCAACAATACCTGTTTTCCAGACAAAGGGAAAAAGTCCGGACATTCCCACATCTTGCTGCGTTCCTTCTCACTATGATCCAGAACGCCTGCAAATTTCCATTCATCTAATTTATCTGCAAAAAATAAAACAGCCTGTCCGACACCATCACGGCTACGACTCCCTACAACCATATAATACCTGTCATTTCCCTTCCAGATTTTAGGATCACGGAAATCTTCAAAACTACACCCCTCTGGAAGCATAGACGCTGTCACAACTGGATTTTGCGGATATTTTTTGTAATCTGTTCCATCTCCTATTGCAATACACTGAGTCTGTAGTGTTTTTGTCTTTCCATTTTCCAGCTTCTGACTGTCAACTCCGGTATAGACCAGAATGTGTTTCTGTCCATCCTGTATGGCACTTCCTGAAAACACACCGGAATGATCATATTGGCAATCCGGTGCAAGAGCTGCCGGCAAATATTCCCATTTGATAAAATCGTTACTTTTTGCGTGTCCCCAGTACATCAATTCCCATTTTGGCGCATATGGATAATATTGAAAAAACAAATGATGCTCTCCCTTATAATCCGAAAAGCCATTTGGATCATTCATCCATCCAACAGGATTGGAAAAATGAAATGCCGGTCTGCTTTCTTTTTTTATTTTCCCACATTCTTCTTTTTCATATTTTCTAGCTTGATCTAATATCTCACTCATTCTTTCACCTCAATCAATTTTGGTAAACTAAAAGGGACAATGTGCATAACACGATCATCCCTTTCTTACAAATCATATTCCTATCTTGGCCATCTTTTTCTTTTGTCCGGCAATTCAGGGAATGTATTATGTGGTTCTCTCTGATACCAGAATGCAACACTTGACAGATCATCCTGACGTTCAAAAAGACCTGCGCTGCATACACCAATTTGCTGTATTGTCACCCTCAAATTTTCATCAAAAAATATGGGATCCTTTGCATGCCACCGGTAAAATCCACGCATAGGCGGACAATCATCATTGTGATATGCGTTTGTAACCAACGTATCGTGTTTTGAATAAAACGGATATCCAAGATAGTGCATGGAATAACAGTGTTCCATCATTTTGGGATCACCTTTCTGTGAAAAACTCCAGGATCCTCCAAAATAATCCTCCATTCCGGTTCCGCAAATAGTGGGAAACTCTCTGTCACCATCAATATAAAACTTAATTTCACCTTCTCCCCACCAGTACCTTTGAAGTGTGGATAAGCCAATGTAAGTTCCCACATATCTACCTATGCCCTGGATATTATCCACAATGGTGTAATCTTTTCCTAATTCAGTAATTGCTTCCCTTCTCCACTGTGCATGAAACAATTCTGTATCATCCGGCATATCCGCATATAACGTATAATCTATTTGATAAAAGAATGCCGGAATGGTGTTTGCGTGTTCATTAATCAGTATAATTCTTGCTGATTTTTTGAAAGGCATTTCAAAATAACTATTCAGTCCACGCAAAGGTGCAACCGCAACAAATGCTGAATCGATATAGCACTCTGTAGAAAAACCACAACAAAAGAAATCCCCCAATGGAACATCAACCGATGGAGTTTCCTCTCCGTCCCAATACATTCTTAGAATCAAATCACGCATAACAAAGCAATCTGCTTCACTGGTTTTATCATCCACTGTGATCCATATATGCGAGATGACCCCAGCTCCCTGAATGTCCGCCAGCACAACCTCATCCCCCGGGGCAATATTTGTGAGGCACGGGCTTCCTTTTCTAGATTTTCCTAGATTGCTCGAAGCCATTCCTCCCCTTCCTTTTTCTCCCGTAGGATTTTCTGCATTTATTGCTCTGCTTTTTCCTCGTCTAATCGATAATGGTTCCATATGTTGCGCTCTCCTAATTGTTTTTTTCAATTAAGTGATAATTCTCATATTGGCATTTTCCGTTTTCCACAAATACACCTATACCACCAATTCCAGTACTATAACATCTGCTTGCAAGTGCAGTTCCATTCACATAGCTGACAATAATATTACCACTCATAAAAATCTGAATGTGTGCTTTATTATCCTTAAAATCAACCGGACGTTCCTCAATATAAGACTGATCTCCATCACGTCGGTTAAAACGATCCATCACCATTCGATTTCTGCAACATTCCAACCGGAGTTGGCACCACTTTGAAAGATTTCGGTCTTCGGTATGAAGCATAATGCCAACATATCTGGTTCCTTTTTCCCAGATAACATCTGTTTCAAACATGCACTCAGGCTTTAATTCACCAAGTTCGCACCATCCGAATCCCTGTTGTTCTTCTCCAGTAATTATACTATCTATTTTCCATTCTCCCTGTTCCCCATGTGGTATCAGTTCAACCTTTTCACTATATGCGTTTACTACTGTTTCAAGTGGCTTTACTTCAAGTTCGCCATTTTCTTTCTGCATAAGTTCATGGGCAAGAAGAGTTCCTCCCCAGATACATTTAGCTGCATCATCACAGTCTCTCTTTACCGACTGCCAACCGACTAGATATCTATGCGTACCATCTGATACTGTTTTTGCTGCATAAAACTGGCGGCCATCAAACATATCGTCATTTGCCGGCTCTGTCCATGGCCCTTCTAGACTGTCCGCATACCGGTATCTTGTTTCCCACCAGTTATTAAAACAAGAAAATATTAAATACCATTTATCTCCCATTTTAAATGCATTATTACATTCATGTGTAATAAAAATACGTGGAGCATACGTGATTTTATAAAATTTCCAATGATCACAGTCATCAGAAGTATATATTACCGTGCAGCCCCGTCTATCATCCGCACCTTCCTTTTCCGTTGCGGTAACCAACATAACATATTTGTTCATTTCTTCATTCCAAAATACATCAGGGTCTCTCCAATGACCATCCGCACAATGTTCCTGATCTGGCACCATAAAAAATGAACTGTCCTTTTCCCAATTCAGAAGATCTTCGCTTACAGCTCTCATAATCACCTGCTCATGATTCTCTGAAGAGATTGTTTCCGGATTTCGGAATCCTGTAAAGTAAAAATAAAATTTCTCACCCATCCGACAAATACTTCCGGTTCCGACATGCCACTCCTGATCTTCGTCACCTCCTCTCTTAATGACCATCCTGGCCTCTGAAAAGTCGACGAAGTCTTTTGTTCTTGTCAGATAGACGCATTCATCTTTTAAAAAAAATAAATAGAATTCCTTCTGCCAGTAATAGGGCATAAAATCTCCACACATTGTTGCGTGTGGCATTCCAACATATTGTTCTTGCGGTGTATAAAATATATCGTGTTTCATTCATTTCTCCTTATTCATGTAAAATACCGGTCGATTCCCGGAATACCGGGGTCGTCTGGACATAAGTATACCTGGACGGCAGCTTCTGATTCTGAATACGCGATAACAGCAGATCTGCTGCAATCATACCAATTGCGTCACTATTAATCCGCACAGTTGTCAACGTTGGATTACTTAAGGCTGCCACAGGCATATCATCAAATCCAACAACCTTAACATCTTCCGGAACAGTTAATCCTATTTCACGCAGTGCGCGTATTAACGTGACCGCAATCTCATCATTTGCACAAATGAAGACATCCGGCAGCATCGCAAGCTCTTTGATTCTTTTGCACATCCAGCGATAATCATTATACTTTTCCTGATCCAATGCACATACAGAGCCCTTTTCAAAATCCCTGATTCCTGCTTTCGTCAGTATCCTGTCACATGCTTCCCATCTCTCATGAAAACTTCGGCAATGTTTTTTATCACCAACAAATCCAAACTTTCGGTATCCAGCATCAATCATTCTGTGAACTAATATACTAATACTATTTTGATTTTCCATTAAAATCAAATCCAGGTTCGTAAAACTTTCATCAATTTCAACTGCAGAATCAATAAACAAAATTGGTTTTTTTGTTTCACATAGAAATGTACTATACTCCTTATCAAACATTTCAATGCACACAATTCCATCAATTCTGTCGTTTTCCATTCCTCGAGGAACTTGATTCATTCTCATTTCTTCTTCGGTTACAATTTCAATTTCTACGCGATAACCTTCTCTTGAAACTTTTTTCTGAAAGGCATCAAGTGCTCGCACACCAAAATGCTGATTCATGGGAATATGCGATGTAACAAGCAGAAGGCTTTTTTCATTTATTACCGTTTCCTGTTTTTCTTCCTGATTCATTTGATCCAACTGCTTATATCCCATTTGTTTTGCGTGGTTCAATACAAGCTGTTCTGTCTTTTCTGAAACTCCACCCTTCTGATTTAACACTTTTGAAATTGTGTTTCTGGAAAGATTTAATTCTTCCGCAATTTGGTTAATTGTTATTTTTGCCATATACGTTGCCCTTTTCTTCAATATTATAGAATTACATAATAATTTCGTTCCTTTATCTTCCTATGTGTCATCAATGTATATGGCTTTTTATACTGCCTTTGTGTTCCTTCCGATGATAGAATCTAACCATACCGATTTTACAACACATTTGTAATTGCATTGTACCATGCTTGCTCATAATTGTAATGTTTGAATTACAATATGTTCGGGTAAATTTACTGTAGGAAATTAATAGACAGAGCATCCTTGAGATATGTT
>OIZB01000145.1_pt1 | contig 67599 bp, 56 predicted proteins | sample 1588401 | NCBI WGS metagenome assembly OIZB01 (sample SAMN03283270) | human gut metagenome | biome: human-associated habitat; material: feces | host: Homo sapiens | place: USA | collected 2013
CATATCTCAAGGATGCTCTGTCTATTAATTTCCTACAGTAAATTTACCCGAACATTGCATCCTGCAAGTTGTACAGCCTTGACCGGATGCAGTATAATGGGTATAGACTATAAACCATTCAAAACACCATCCGGGAGGTGTAAAAAATGCTTGATAAATCAATTCTCATCGTTGATGATGAAAAGGATTTGCTGATAATGACAAAATCCATTTTTGAGCGGGCAGGCTATACAAATATCGTTACTGCCGCTTCTGCGAAAGACGCCTTAAAAATCCTGTCAACAAAAATGCCGGACATGATTATTCTTGATGTGATGATGCCAGAAATGGACGGGTTTGAACTATTACAGGAAATCAGAGCAACCAGTAAGGTTCCGGTTCTTATGCTGACTGCAAGAGGCGAAGCGGAAGATCGTTTTTCCGGTTTTGAGCTTGGGGCGGATGATTACCTGATAAAGCCATTCCTTCCAAAAGAGCTTCTATTGCGTGTCAATGCCATTTTGAAGCGTGCCTATCCGGAGAGCAATCGTATCATCGTCCTGGACGCTGTGAATGTTGACTTGGATAAAGCGGAGGTCTTGCAAGAAGGTAAGATTGTTTCTCTGACAGCAAAAGAATATGGCATATTCTTAAAGCTGGCTGAAAATGCCGGGCATATCGTTACCATCGGTTCCCTCTGTCAGACAGTCTGCGGAGAATTTTGGCAAGGTTATGAAAGTACGCTGATGACACATATCCGCCATCTTCGGGAGAAGATTGAAAAAAATCCCTCCACACCGGTTTCTTTACTTACTGTAAAAGGTCTGGGATACAAGCTAATTGTCAAGGGGGTAAAATAATGGAAACTGCATACCGGCTTTTTCGGAAATATTTTATCTCTACCATACTGATATTACTGCTTTTTCTGGTTTTGAATATTACGCTGATTGTAGGTGTTTTGCTGTTTGCAAACAGTAAATCCAGTGACTCTGAAATACCGGTGCAGACAATCAGCCAGCATATTTCTGTAGATGAAACCGGAAAAATAACTGCCGATTCTACAGCAAGCAGGCTCCTGTCCGAGAAGCAGGCATGGGCTATGCTACTGAATGATGCCGGAGCTGTAATCTGGCAGAAGAATCTGCCGGATGATTTGCCGCTGCAATATACCGCTACAGACATTGCCAAATTCAGCCGCTGGTATCTGAAAGAATACCCTACCTATGTTCAGGAGCATACTGCAGGCCTGCTCGTTGTGGGAGGCACTCCGGACAGCCTTGTGAAGTGGAACTACACCATGGATACGCAATATGCTTCCTTCGTCTTAGCGGGTATTGTTTTTGTTGTGACTGCTAATATTTTTCTGGTGCTGCTGCTGTTCTGGCGAAACACTCATAAAATAGAAAAAGCAATCACACCTGTTCTTCAGGGAATTGAGTCCATCTCCGCCGGACAAAAAATCTCACTTAGTGAAAAGGGGGAGCTTGCGGAAATCAACCACAAACTAAATACTGCCGGAACACATCTTCTAAAAAAAGAGCAGGCTCGTGCCGAATGGATCAACGGTATTTCTCACGACATACGCACACCGCTTTCCATGGTACTCGGATATGCGGAAGAAATCGAAGAAAACCACGAGGCGCCCGATGAGGTCAGAATACAGGCAGGGATCATCAAGCAACAAGGATTAAAACTCCGCAATTTGATAACCGATTTGAATTTAGCTTCAAAGCTGGAGTATTCCATGCAGCCCCTTCATGTTGAAACGATTTATCCTCTGGAATTAGTCCGGCAGGTTATCAGTCATTATCTAAATGGCGAAACAGACGACACCTATTCCTTTGAACTGACAGCAGAACCGGGTGCAGAAATGATGATTATTCAAGGGGATCCCCCCCTGCTCAAAAGAGCTTTGGATAATTTAATCGGAAACGCCATAAAGCATAATCCCGACGGATGCGGTATTACTGTTCAAATAAAACGCCATCATAATTTATGCCAAATATACATTGCAGATGATGGTGCGGGCATGACTGACGAGCAGCTAAAAACGCTTAATCAGGGGATATTCCCCAAGAAAGAATACCAGGCAACCGGCGAAACAGCACATGGACTGGGACTAAAATTAGTAAGGCAAATTGTTCAGGCGCATAACGGAACGCTTTGCTTTGAGCAAAGAACACCTCACGGTCTGACCATCTGCATTTCGATTCCAATGAAACAATGAAGTAGAAATCCATGTTGATTTTGCAAGCAATGGAAAGGGATATCCTTTTGCCCTCCAGCCCTTTGTGCTGTCTGGCGAAAGCTTATCCCTTTCCGCTTGTTGGGGAGTTCCCCAATCCCCCGGCAGAGTGCTGACGCACCTCTGACCGAACACCACAAAATTTGTGGTGGCTACGCTGCGCTAAAAAGGGAAAAAGCGTTGTTATGCAGATATGGCTACATAACAACGCTCAAAACTCACATTTGCTATTCTGTGACTATCCTGAAGCTGCTTACTCAACGATTATTTTGCGTATATTTATTTTAAATCGCTATGACAATCAGGGAATGGTAATGTCGTAGGAAATGCCGAAGACACCTCCGCCCAGCAAGGCATTGTTTGCAGTAGCAACACCCGAAACACTAACAGTTCCGGTATCGCCAGAATCGCCAGTGACGCCGGTATCAACGTCGGATTCAATAGTCTCCTCGCCATTTGCAGTTTCAAAGAAAGAGGTAGAGTCAGATGTACCGTTCAGGTCAACCGTGACGGTGCCGCTCATACCGGTAAATTCAGGCTTCGGGGATTCATACCACGGGACATACAGCTTTACCTTAACCTGCACACCGTCGTTTTCATCATAGGTTGCGTAGGAATTAATCCGCACGTTGGCAACTGCCTTGGGCATGGGGGCATCAGATGTCCAATAATCGCTCAGCAGACCGTCAAACTCTCCAATAACAATGGGAGCCTGCTCAGTTTCTGCTGCAAAAGCAGTGAAGGTTCCAAACGAACAGAACAGGCAGATAGCCATAAAAACAGACATCAACTTTCTCATGTGCTTATTCATAAAATTCTCCTTTAGAAACGGGTAATCTTGAACAAGCAGCTTGTTTGAATAGTCACACTTTGAAAGATTCAGGAAGTAATTTCTAAAGCAAAATGTGTTTTTTGTCTTAAAAAAACGTTTTGTTATTGCACGTCACGTTCTATTACAATATACATTCCCAAATTGCCATCCGCAAATGAAATACTGGTAGAAGTTGTTCCGTTGGAGTACAGGGTTCCAATAGAAGTATAATCTTCCCCCTTTATTTCTTCTGCAACATACTCAATTTCTGAATATCCTTCACTTTCTAATGAAACGATATACTCATCAAATTGCATTTGGCTCATATCATCAATCATGATAACACAGTAATCATTTTTGGTATCCACATAAGCATTATTTACCGTTCCAGCAGGAATTGGCAGTTCTTTAGTATATTCGTTTTCCGGCCAGACTCCGGCATCCAAAACATCAAACGAGTCAGGATCTATACCTGGGCTTTTAGGACTTTCTTGCGTACTGCAAGCGGTCAGCAAACAGAGCATAATGAGTGTAAGTATAGAGATAACTTTCTTCATCATTTCCTCCTATCATTGCACATGATTTTTAAGATTCGAACAACCAGCACGATGATTGCAGCTATTCCGATCACCAAAAAGATAAGTGAAGGATCTATTGCACCTATGCCGTTAATTCTAATGTTTGTCATCGCATCAGCTTGCCCTATTACTCCATCCGGGAGTTGTTTTAAGTAAAGCGTCCCAAACAGTACAAAAGCCAACACAGATACACCGATTGAAATAATTATAAAAATGATATTATTTCGTTTTCTGAGAGCGGTACGATCAATGCCCAACTGTTCTTCCGTGCTTATAGCAAAATCTTTAGGTGAACCTAATCGCTCGATTACTTGTTGTTCCGTTTCACCATGCTCCATGGCAGAAGTGAACACTTCATCTAAATCTCGAAGCACATCATTTTTCTGCTTTCGTGAAATCAAAAGTTCCTTTTTTACCTGTTTTATGTAATGTTCTTTCATATTGTCATCTCCGTTTAATTACAGCTTCTAATAAAACCATTAACACATTCGGTATAATTCTCCCAAAATGCAACCAATTCCGTTAAAGTTTCTTTTCCTTTCTCCGTAAGAGAATAATATTTTTTTGAACCGCCATTTGCAGCGGCAGGAGCAATTCTGCACTTAATAAGTTCTGCTTGTTGCAACCGATAAAGGATCGGATAAACCGTCCCTTCCTTGGCATATCCCAGAACAGAAGCACCATTATTATTTAATTCAGTGATAATTTCGTAACCATACGTTTCTCGTTTGGCAATCAAGCAGAGAAGAATCATTTCAAGGGAACCCTTTTTGAATTGCTGAACATATCTACTGTCCACTTGTACGCCTCCTATCTAACGCTAATTAGTAATGCTATGTAGCTGTATTATATTATGACGATTGACGAAAATCAATAGACTTCACAAAAAAGTTACAAATTTATTCTTAAAAAACTTAATGAATATATTCCAGACAAAAAAATCTGGAGGTAGAGCAAATCAAATTGCAATACCCCCAGCTTTTTCTGCCTTAACGATGCTGTTCCAGCTTCTTTTCCTGCTGTTCTTCTTCGATACGGAGCAGGGTATCCACATTAGACTTGACTGCCTGCAATTCCTGATTTTCTTTCCGAAGCCGCTTGTAATCTTCATAAGCGGCTTTTTTCTTTGCCAGCAGTTCCGTGTACTCTGCTTGCAAAACTTTAACCGTGGGCAGCTTCTTCACACCCTGAGCGTCAAAGGCTCGTTTAGCCGCTTCATGGAGAAGCAGATCTGCTTCGTGGGCAGTACGGAAAGCAGGTTTGTCTGCCGCCTTCGTTCTGCGGTAGGCAGCATAGGTATCCCGTGTTTTAGCGTAGTTGATGATATGGGTTTTCAGAGCCGCTATCTGCTCCATGCGGTGTTCCATCTGCTTGATGGAAGTGGACACAGAATCAAAATCAGAAGCCATTGTTTCAGCCCGTTCCAAAAGCACAGCATACTCCGTAATGCCATGTTCGGTAAGGTAGTTCAAAGTCTTGGACGCTTCCTTCAGATTGTGTATCTTCATCCAGCGTTCCAGACCAGGCCCACGTCCTTGCAGACGAGCCTGAATATCCATAAGCAGATTGATCTTGCCGTCCTTTTGCAGATGGATTTTCTTCCGTTTGAGCAGTTGTGTTTTGCCGATCCGTTCTTGCAGAGCCTCCAGCGTATAATCCGTGCCCAGTGTTTTGGAACGGGTAAAGCGCTCCTGACCTTGGGCACGGAATTTTAATATCTTCTTACTCTGAACAACCTCATAACCTTCCTGCCGCATGGCTTCCAGAAATTCATCAAAGGTACTGACCTTTGGAAGCACTTTATCAATGGTCTGACGCAAGCGGGCTTTCCAACTTTTTCCCATTTTCTCAGCCGCCCATTCTGCATAGTGTTTGCCTTTGTCCTGTGGTTCCTCAATGATATTCAACCCAAATTCCTGACAGATGCGGTCATTGATTTTCCGCAGAGGAATGAAGCTGTTCTTTACGTTGTTGAACTTGTGGGAACAGTCCAAGGCGGTACTGTTAAATTCGATGTGACAGTGGATATGCTTTTTATCTACATGGGTTGCTACTATGAATTGATGTTCTCCTCCGGTAAATTCCAGCGCCATCTGATAGCCCAGCTTGTTAGCGTCCTCCGGGGTAATGGTTCCCGGCTCAAAGGACTGTATCAGCAGATAAGAAATCACGTCTTTGTCCGGGGCACGTCTGCGCCCAGTGGTGGCGGTGTAAATCTGCTTACTGACCATAAATTCCTGCCACGCAGTATCGGGAGAACACTGATAGCCTGTTACCAACAGACCGCCATTTGTTTTCTCCGGATTCTTGCCATAGTCAATGCGATCCGCCAGCACAGCAGCGATACTGCGTCCCTCACTGGCATGACGGGGTTTGATTTTTGAGATTGCCATGTGGCGGCTCCTTTCCGATAAAATATGGGCACGACAGCCTATTTTCAGCCGCCGTGCCCGGTTTATGTGTTGCTATCAAATTGCTTTCAGCATACTGTTTATATCGTCCACCCGTTCCGTCAGCCAGGATGCCGCCCCCGGCAGTCCGTAGGGGCTGATTGCCCATGCCAGAAGGGAGAATCCGAGGAAGCCCTGCCACTCTCCAATGAACAGCATCAGCATACCGAACAGGAAGAAAGCTCCTGCGATGATACTCAGAACCATCCCGGAAAACAGACAGAAGAACCGTGCAAAAGCTACCAGTAAGGTCAGGGCAAGGGTTATGGGGAACAGCAGCACTTTTATGAAAAATCTCAGCATATCGGGAACCTCCTTATCGCTCATTTGTTTCAATTTGACTATACCGCTTTAATGTGTGAAAGTCAAGCCTGAACCTGTTACAAATCCTCCAGCTTGGAGAGCAGGGAGCCAAAGGCTCCCCACAGTTCTCCGTATCTGGTTTTTAAGTCTGCAATATCCTCCTCATACAAGTGCCCGGTGCTGTTCACACGCTTGGCGATCTGGTTTAAGTTGTTGGAACAGTTCCGCAGCAGTGACGCCAGTTCCTTAAATTCTGTCATATCCACTCGGACAACGTAGCCGTCCACCGCCATCTTGCGAAGATACGCCCGCTGGTTGTGAGTGCCGAGCTGCTCCATCTTTTTGTCGATGAGTTCTTTTTCTTCGGGCGATACCTTGAAGTACAGCGGTATGGTACGCCCACTTTTCGGATTCATTAAATTGCCACCTCCAAATCAGTTTCTTTTTTCGGGGCGGAAGCACTGGCAGCGGACTCCACACCCATCCGGCGCAGGAGCCGCTTGATGGAAGTCTTACCGTCATGCCGCTGGCGTTCCCGGTCTTTGGGAGCGTCCTTGCCGCCGATGTTCAGCGCCACATTCAGCACATTCAGCCGTTTGGATTTTTCAGCAAGTTCCGCTTCCTGTGGGAAAGGTCGCTTAACCTCCACCTTGGCGTCCTCGGTCTGTTGTAAGAGGTTTGCCAGCTCCGCCTGATGTTTCTGCAAATTCTCTTTCATACTGTCTAAGGCATTGTCAATTCTCGTGATGTTGCCGGACGGGTCGCTGCCCGGTTCCAGACTGTGAGAAAGTTCGTGCTTTAAGGTGATCTGAATCTTCTGGGAAAAACCGCTGTCAGACACCCAGAGGGTCATAGGAAAGCCCCGGTATTCGCCCAGCTCCACCTTGTCACTCAAATCTTTTAGCTGGTCAAAGGCATGGATAATCGCCTGACCTGCTTCTTTGCGTTCCGTGTAGGTCTGCCCCAGAACGGTCATGGAAAAATGTTCCTTATCCGCAGGAGTATGGGCTTCCAGATGTTTGATGTCTGCTTCTAAAGCAGCAATCAGTTCCTGTTCCCGTTTGATTGCCTGGGGATAGAACTTAATCAGCTTATCCTCCAGCGCATAGCGCTGGTTCTCATGGTTGGCTTTTAACAGCTTCAGCTTTGTAACCTGACCGTCCAGCTCCGTCTTTTCCATAATGCGTGGGTCGCCGGATGCCAGGGCTTTAACCTCGGCATAGGACAGAGCCGCTTCATCTACATCTTCACAGGAACGGGACGGGTTCTTGCCGCTCATAAGCTGACCGATAAATTTCTGCTTGTTTTCAATCAGCCCCCAGTTGTATGCGTCAAAGGTGCCCTCGGTCACATACCTAAAAATCTTAACCTTCTTAAAATCGTTGCCCTGGCGGAGAATACGTCCTTCCCGCTGTTCAATGTCAGCCGGACGCCACGGACAGTCAAGATGATGGAGTGCCGCAAGTCTTTTTTGTACGTTGGTACCGGCACCCATCTTGGAAGTGGAGCCTAAGAGGACTCGCACCTGACCTTTGCGGACTTTAGAAAACAGTTCCGCTTTCTGGGTTTCCGTCTTGGCGTCATGGATAAATGCAATCTGTTCGGGAGGAACACCCTGCGCCATCAGTTTTTGCTTAATGTCATCGTACACGTTAAAGGAGCCGTCCCCACGGGGCGTAGATAGGTCGCAGAAAACAAGCTGTGCGCCTTTCTGGGGTTCGGTATCCTGCCAGACCTGCAACACATTTTTAATGCAGGCATTGATTTTACTGTCAGGATCGTCGGGCAGTTCCGCAAAGGCAAGCCGCTGATCCAGCGCCAGCTTGCGCCCGTCCGACGTAATCTTGAGCATATTGTCCTCTTTGGGTTCTACCAGACGGTTGCGGACATCTTCCGCACGTTCTCCCAGTTCAGCAACTAATTCCTTCTGAAATTCGCTTGGCTTTGTAACCACCGTGATATTTTCCGCTTCGGGAACCGGCAGCTTTAACATCTCCGCAGTTTGAATGTCAGCGGATTCCTTCCACATAGCCATCAGCTCCGGAAGATTGAAGAACTTGGCAAACCGGGTCTTTGCCCGGAAACCGCCGCCTTCCGGTGCCAGTTCCAGAGCCGTAACCGTTTCGCCAAACGCAGCCGCCCAGCTATCAAAGTGGTCTAACCCGGTGCTTTTCAGCAAATCATACTGGAGATACCTCATCATGGTGTAAAGTTCGACCATACTGTTGGATACGGGAGTGCCCGTTGCAAAGACAACGCCACGCCCTCCGGTCAATTCGTCCAGATAGCGGCACTTGGCAAACATATCGCTGGATTTCTGGGCTTCGGACTGACCGATACCAGCCACGTTCCGCATTTTTGTTGACAGGAACAAATTCTTAAAACCGTGGGCTTCATCTACAAACAGCTTATCGACGCCCAGTTCCTCAAAGGTAATCACATCGTCCTTGCGGGTCTGGTCATTGAGTTTTGCCATCTTTGCTTCCAGACTTTTACGGGTCTTTTCAAGCTGCTTAATGGTATAGCGTTCTCCATTCTGTGACTTGGCGTCCTCAATGCCATCGAGAATCTGGTTGATCTGCTCCTGCAGGAAGGCTTTCTGCCGTTCCGGGGACAGGGGGATTTTCTCAAACTGAGAGTGCCCGATCACAACAGCGTCATAATCGCCGGTAGCGATACGGGAACAGAACTTCTTACGGTTCTGGGGTTCAAAATCTTTCTTGGTGGCAACCAGCACATTGGCACCGGGATATAACCGAAGGAAGTCGGCTCCCCATTGTTCTGTCAGATGGTTGGGAACCACAACAAGATTTTTCTTGGATAAGCCCAGCCTGCGGCTTTCCATTGCTGCCGCCACAATCTCGAAGGTCTTACCGGCACCCACGCAGTGAGCAAGCAGGCTGTTCCCGCCATAGAGCATACGGGCAACAGCGTTTTGCTGGTGGGGTCTGAGGTTAATTTCCGGCGACATTCCAGAAAAACGGATATGGCTGCCGTCATAGGCACGGGGCTTGATGGAATTGAAAATCTCATTGTATTTCTGGCACAGGGTTTCCCGGCGGGCAGGGTCTTTCCATATCCAGGACTTAAAGGCTTCCCGAACCATTTCCTGCTTCTGCTGTGCCAGCATGGTTTCTTTGGTATTCAGCACACGCTTTTCATTGCCGTCCACATCGTGAATGGTGTCATACACACGGCAGTCCCGCAGGTTCAAGCTGTCCTCGATGATGGAATAAGCGTTCTTTCGCTTGGTGCCGTAGGTCACATAGGCAAGGGTGTTGTTGCCGCTGTCCCTGCTTTTACCGCTGACGTTCCACTCGCCGGTGGCAGCGGAATACCGGGCGGCAACAGTATCGCCCCGTAAATATCCGGGGGTTTTTAAGAGTTCATAGATGAACTGGGTGTAATAAGACGGATCAATCCAGGTTGCACCGATACGCACATCAATCTCGGCAGCTCCCAGTTCCTTGGGCTGGGATTTTTCAAGAGCAGACACATTGACTGCAAAGGACGGGTCACGATCTGCGGCTTTCCGTGCTTCTTCCAGCTTTTTGCGTACATTGCCGGAGAGATATTCGTCGGCTGTTTCCCAGCCTGCCAGGGCATTGCCGTGGCTCTTTGCCGGGTTCTGGAATATCACGCCGGAGAGTTCCGCCGCAATCTCAGATTCCTGCCCAGGGCGGTCAAGAAGCTCCGCCATAAAGGGCAAATCTACGGACGCCTTTTCCCCGATAGAAACCGCAAGGGCTTCCGTGGGGGTATCCACATGGTCAACGGATTTCTGCTGGTTAATGGTGCGCTTAAAGAACATATCCGCCTTGCGCTCCAGCTTGCCGTCCTCGTCCAGCACTTCCAGCGAACAGAGCAGGCAGTAAGAACTGTCCTGTTCAAAAGCCCGTTTGTTTCCGGTGCTGTTAATCAACCCATATTTAGCTTGAAAGCTGTCATAAGCGGTATTCAGTTTCTGCTGAAGGTCTGTGATGGTGTCCTCAGACCCGCCATTTAGCTGGGCTTCGATTAAGTCACGGGTAATGTCACGCAGCCCAATCATGCCACGGATTCGCTCCGCTGTTGTGGCAGGCACTTCCACCGGGGTCAGATTATCATTCTCGTTATAAAAGAGTTTGCCGCCCACTTGGGTGTAACTGAAATTACGGAGTTCCGCAGGGGCTTCCTCCACAGTTGGGGTATTCTGCTCCGGCACGAACTGTAAAAGTGCCGCCCGGTCGGGAGCGTTCAGGTGGGTAATCGCTTCGGCAAGCTGTTCCTTTAGGTCTGCTTCCGGCAGAGGTACACAGGAGGTTTCCTGCCCATACATACCCGTTTCCCATACCATCGTACCTAAGACCATTTCCGGGTGCTGTTCAAAATACTTATTCACAGGCACACCGTCCGCAGTCTGACCGACCTCCACCCAGTCCGGCAGATACTGGGGCGGTGCTTCCCGTTTCTGCAAGAAGATAATATCGCTGGTCACTTCCGTACCTGCGTTTTTACTGAACGCATTGTTGGGCAGACGCACAGCGCCCAGAAGGTCGGCTCTCTGTGCCAGATATTCCCGGACAGCGGTGTTTGCCTTATCCATGGTGCCCTTGGAAGTCACAAAAGCGACAATACCGCCGGGGCGAACCTTATCTAAGGTTTTGGCGAAGAAATAATCGTGAATGAAAAAGTGCTCCTTGTTATAGCGTGGGTCGGCAAGCTGGTAGTTGCCAAAAGGCACGTTGCCCACCGCCAGATCGAAACGGTTGTCGGCAAAATTCACACGCTCAAACCCATCTACTGTGATATGAGCGTCGGGATAAAGCTGCTTTGCAATCCTGCCTGTGATGGAATCCAGTTCAACACCGTAAAGGGAAGCCTTCTGCATCTGTTCCGGCAGAAGTCCGAAGAAATTGCCCACACCCATGGCAGGCTCCAGAATGGTTTTTGGCTCTAAGCCCATCCTGCCCACAGCTTCATACATACTCTGGATAATCACAGGCGCAGTATAGTGGGCATTTAAGGTGGAACTGCGGGCAGCGTCATATTCCTCCGGGGTAAGCAAGTCTTTTAATTCTGCGTATTCCGCAGCCCAGCGTTCATTGGTACTTTCAAATGCCTGTGGAATGCCGCCCCAGCCCACATAACGGGATAAGGTGTCCTGTTCCTTGGAAGTGGCGGCACGATTCTCAGTTTCCAACTGCTTTAACAGCCGGATGGCGGACACGTTCGCCTGATACTTGGCTTTCGGGCCGCCCACACCCAGATCAGGGTCAGTGATGTGGAAGTTTTCTGCTTTTGTCTGCTCCATGGCAGGTACAGTGGCAACGGGTGTGTCAGACTGTTCCGGTGCCGGTGCTTCCATAACAGGGGAAGTTACTTCCTGCGCCTGTGTTTCCTTGACCCATTCCCGGACAGCGGCAATGGGTTCGCTTCTGAAAATCGGAAAGCCGGTACTGCCTGCAAAGGTATTGTCCCGCAGGCTGACTTTACCGGTGCTGTAATCCACACTGTCTACCGTATAGGTACGGTCTTTTTCGGTAAGCTTCATACCCAATGGAATGAAGTCAGCGGCTTCCAGCTTCTGAATGACCTGATAACCGGCTCCATCCGGCTGTGCAAAGACTACGCTGTTGCCCTGTGACCGCAGTTTTTCTCCCAGAGCCTGCCAGCTCATGGCACTGCCTGTGACTTCCGTTTCTCCAAGACCGGAAATTTCCCGTGTCAGCACATGGGTATTCAAGGCAGCTCCGGCAATCTCGGCGTCCTTTCCATAGAACAGGAAATGATCGTCAACCCGTACACCAATCAAAGCGTCTGGGTGTTCCGCTTTCAGCTTCAGATATTCTTCCGCAAGCGGGGTAAGGTTCTGCTGCGTTTCAGGGGCTTTTATCTCCTCTGGGTTGCCCGCCCCGGCAGCTTCGACAGTTGCTTCGGGCTGTGGCTGAGTGTTTCCCTTAGTAACCTCAGTTTGAAGGTCTGAATCGCCCAGGGCGGCAGTTGTTTCCGGTTTCTCCGGTTCTTCCGGCTGTGCTTTTTCAGTAACCCAGACAGGAGCAGCCGAATCATGTTCATGCTGTTCCACGCTGGTGCGGGTATCGGTTGCCACATCCTGATAAGTGCGTTCTAAAATATCATCAATCAGATATTCCCGAAACTCCGGCAGGGTGGTATATGCTTCATAAAGGGCAGCGTTGCTTTCTTTCATGCCGGACAACAATTCGTCCAGCTTGCCTGCCAGTTCCTCCTGGGCGTCCAGTACATCTGTATCCCGGTCACGGAGGAAAGGATAAATCTCGCTTTTTTCTATTAAGGCTGTTAATTCCGGCAGAGCCGCTTCATAAAGCTGCTTCGGAGTAAGGGAAGCCGGTTCCTTTGCCGGTTCCGGCATGGTCTGAAATGTATCGCCTGAGAAGTCAAAGGAAAGCTGTTCCATTCCTTTTTCCGGTTTCCCAGCCTGCTTTTTCAAGCGTTGCAGGGCAGACTTCGCCGCATCTTGGGGCTGTTCCCGATGGTCGATTTTCGGCTTTACCGTTTTTTCGGGAGCCGCCGCAGGCGTATGGAGCAGAGAGAAGGTTCCATCTTTATAAGCAGAAAGACGGTCATACGCCTTGGTACAGGCTTCATACCCACGATCTGAGGGGGACATGGACTGTAACTTCTCTGCCATCGCAGAGAGCAGCATATCTGTCTTTTCTGTATCGTCCAGCATCCGGCGGACTTTTTTCCAGCCTTCGCCAAAACTTTCTGCCACATAGGGGCGCAGCTCCGGTGCATAGGCAAAGAGGGTATCTACATTCCGGGAAAGCACATAACGCTCATATTCCGGGAATTTTGCTTTATCCTCCGGGAACAGCAGGCGGTCAGAATCTATCAGTTGGTTCATACGCCGTTCCACCTGATTCCAGTTTAGGAATACCTGTGCATACTCCTTGTGGTAGGTACGTTTGATCTGAAATCCTTTGCCATCGTACCAGACATTTTTCTCAAGATAACCATGTCCGCCAGTACCAAAAGAATCCTTCAGATAGTCCTGACGTTCCTTGCGGTCGGTGTGGTTATGGAAAAACACATAGGTTGCCAGCCTACTGTCCGAGTAACTGCCGCCCCATGAAACCTCCGAATTGATTTCATCTTCTGTGATAAAATCCGGCTTTTGTTCTGTGAAACCTTCTGTCAGAGGAAAGACCTTATCGGGAATTGCCAATCGTTCCAGTCGCTGTAAAAGCCGGTTCGGACGGTGGAAATGGAACCGCAAGAGTTCTCTGTCCACTTCATAAGCCATGCAGAATCCCTTGACTTCGCTGATGATATTCTCCAGCATTTCCGGGTTTTTGAGGGCTTCGCTAATTCTCTGGGTATTATCCGGGAAACCACCTTTTCCCATATAAAAATCATGGATAATGGGAAGGAATCCTGCTTCTCTGGCTTCATTGCTCAAATCCTGCCGCAGATACCAAAGCTGTGCCGCCAGTTCTGTTCGTTCATTTTCCGGCACCTGAGCTGCACGGTCTGGGGCAAGATATTTTCCCTGTTCCACAAGAGAACGGATGCGGCTTTCTACCTCTTTCCATGACAGGCGCAGGCTTTCACTGTTGTATCTGGCAGCTTTCCCGCTGTTGATGGCAAGCCCGTTTTCGTCGAACCAGACTGCATAAGGGGCACCGTCCACCGAAAAACCACGCCCGCCGGTGCGGTATTCCTGTGGCAGATAGACCGCCATTTCATCTGCTGGAACTTGAGCCTGATACCGGGCATAGATACGAAGCGCCCCGGCAAGTTCATTGGTTCCACCAGACAGGATACGGTCTACCACAGAATCCGGCACCATTCCCACAGAAAAAACGGAGGCTGCTTCCTCCGTTTTCGACTGGGCGATATGTTCTATCTGTTCCTCTACAGTTGGGAAAAGAGATAACTGGGTAAACGTACCTTTGCTTTTGGCGAAAGGTTCATCCAGCTCCACAGATGACAAAACGGCAGGCTCGCCGCCTGCCGTTTCCATATCTCTATTTAGCTGTAAATCAGGTCTGCCATCACGATTTCCTCGGCTCTCTGACGGATATTGTTCATCCGCTGCACCCATTCCATCTGATTGTCGGCTTTCAGTTTCTCTGTCACGCCTTCCCTGGCTGCCAGTTCCGCTGTCAGAGTGTCCATCTGCTCGTTGGCTGTCTGGTCGATCTGCGTCAGGTGTGTCCAAAGGGTTCCTTTCAGAAGCATTGCTGTGTAGAATCCCTTCCTGTGTTCCATCAAATATTTTTCTCTCGTCCTGCCGAAGCGGGTCAGGGTTTCCGGCTCGTTCTCCTTGCTGTCTACCATCAGATTCGGAATCTGATACCCGTTCTGGTTGGTGTATGTCAATTCGCTCATCGTCGCTGCTCCTTTCACGCTTTAATGTGTTAAACTGCTCATTTACATTATAGGATACCTCTGTCTGTTTGGCAATAGGCTTTTTCGCCAAATTTTTCGACTGCTCCAACTGGGCTGCACGGATGGTTTCTCCGATTTCCAGAAGGACAATACGGTTTGCTTCAGCAGTGGCAGTACCCAGACAGGCAAGGGTTCCCACGTTGTTAAAGTTGGTAATCCCGATGAGATCTTCATCGTCGATGTACCGGGAAGCGTCCAGCCCACAGCGGGTCAGCGCCGCATACTGTACGCTGGCTTTCATGGTATTGCGGAATAGGACTTCTCTGTTGAGTTCGTCCAGTTCCTCCAGAAAACTGTCTGCAACCTCATAATGCAGGTCACGAAGATATTCCCCATAGGTTTCGTCCACCACACGGCTGACCGCTTCCATAATGGCGTCGCCCAAGGAAGCGCCCTCCGGGGAGCCGAACTGCTCCGCCAGCCTTGCGACCACTTTTGTCTGGTATTCCTCGTCCATTTTCCAAAGCCAGGGATTCTTACCGCCCCGAACCGGGTGGGTATCGGCAACGTCATGGACGTTTTGAATGTAGGGTTTTCCGCCAGTCCCTTTGCGTATCAGACCGATAGCGGTGGAACCGGCATTGACCCAGCGGTGCATTTTGTTGTTCCAGACTTCAATCTCTGCACAGGCTGTTGCATTAGGGCGCTGGGCGTAAATCAAAAGCTGGTCATCAAAATCATAGCTTTTATAGAACCGGGAAGCGGTAGTCAGAAATCGCCGCCAGTTCTGGGGCGAGTGGGTAACTTCTTTCTGAGTCTGCTCCGCCAGTTCCGAGATGTAGGTAAACCATCTGCTTGCCATTGTGTCCTCCTTTCCAAAATGAAAACACCCAGAACCGATGGACTTTCGGCTCTGGGTGCGTATGAGATAACTTATTTACTTTCTTGTTTCAGTTGGTTTGCAGCATATCGAATAAATTCTTCCGGCGTTGGAATTTTGCCCTTCCTTGGCACACGGTTCTGATAAGCAACCGTGATGTTGTCATCCGGCGGATTCTCATAGGCTTGTGTGATAGCTGCCTGTATTTCTTCTCTGACCTCCTTGGGGCTGACGCCGTGTTCTTTGGCAATCTTTCTGTATATTTTCCTCATGCTCATAATATCATCCTCCTTGGTAAAAACTATAATCGCCCACGCTTTTACATTATAAGCGAAAATAGTACGCACTTCAACACAAACAAGCGTTATAATCGCTCGGTTTTGAGGTTGGTGTGAATTATCATTATCCACAGGAGGGATGATGATGGAAGAACAGTTTATCCGTGACCGAATTTCAAAGCTTCGAGAAGAAAAACAGGTGTCGGAGCGAAAAATGAGCCTTGATTTAGGGCACAGCACCAGCTACATCCGCAGTATTACATCTGGAAGATCGCTCCCGTCTATGAGCGAGTTTTTATATATCTGCGAATATCTGGGTGTCACACCCATGGAATTTTTCAATGAAGGTAAGGCGACCACGCTCATACAGCAGAAAGCCATAGATTATATTTATTCGATGTCCGATGCGGATGTCAGCCTGATGATTGAATTTATTGAACGAATGAAAGCTGCGAAGTAGCATGGCAGGCGGTGTCATTAAGATACCTGCCTGCTTTTTCATTTCCTGCGTTCCTGATTTCTCCGGTTCATATCCTCCAGCACCTTTTTCTGGGCTTCTGACAGCACCCGTGGCGGTGCGATTTTTACCCACTTCTTGGGCAGCTCAAAGGTCATGCTGCCGTAACGGTCGCCGCTTGTCTGTCTGACCTGCGCCGGATGGCTCTCACACAGTGAAAGCAGAGTATTCTGCAACCCCAGATTGTGGGTATAGACCGAAGCGAGCTTTTCTTTTTCGTTAAAGTTGATAATGGTTTCCTGCTCATATTTTGTCAGTCCCATAGGCGTTACCTCTCTGTTTCCTTATGCTTGGCAGACGATTTTACAGGACTTTTCACAGGCTGGATTTTCGCAAGCTGTTCCCGAATGGACGGCTTTTTTTCTGCCTCCTGGGGCTTCTGTCTGGAAAAGTCCTTTTCCCGCATCCGGCGAAAAGCAGTCACTTTTCCATGCTCATCTGTGACCGCAGCATACATCTGGGGCGTCTTTACCATCATTCCATCAAAACTCAGCCCGCTGTAATAATTCCCGTGGGCGTCCCGTTCCTTCTGAAGCAGAATGGTGTGGTCTTGCAGTTCAAAGCCTTCCATCTCATGCTGAAACACCAGACCGCAGGGTATCCCGCCTGCCTTGACAATTCCGATTTCCTTGCCCACAGGCTCCAGCGGATTTTCTACCGGAGCGTCCTGTGCCTTACGGAAAGCAGTGGGATTTCCTTTTTTACTCCGCTGTGCCACCTCATAAATCTGAGCGTCAATGTATCTGCCATTCAAGGCACGATTGGTGGACTCATAAAAATTCAGGTTAGAAGCACAGGGCGAAAGCAGAATACCGCCTTTTATGATATATTGATCCTGGGTAATTTCGCTGGGTTCAATGTAGCGTTCAAACCTGCCCACAGGAACCACCCGCAGGATTTCATTCTCCTTGGCAGGTGTGGTTTCCTGTTCTGCCTGCTGTTCCAAAGCGGCAAGGTATTCCTTGATGTTGCCGGATTTTGCTGGAGTAATGGGATTAAAGTCCACAGGTTTCCCATCCACCACACAAGTCTGCTCATGGAGCAGATTGAAAAAATCATCCTCCCGAATATCGCCCTCATATTCCAGCAGTACGTCATAATCCGGCTTGTCAGAATCGACAAAGGGACTGACATAAACTTTTGCTCCCGTAATGGTAATATCATCTTCAAGACCAGCGTCAAAAAGCACTTCCTGAGCATACGCCGTTGCCTGCATACAAATCCGCTTGTCACGCTCGGCAGCTCCCGCCCGTTCCATCAGGGTATCATAATCCGTGGCTTCCAGTTTAGCCTGTTCCCAGCCTTCATCTGAAAGCAGTTCATAAATTGCCTGCGCCATAGAAAACTCCGGGTTGTCAAGCTGTCCTCCGTCCAGTTCTTCAAACTCCTGATTAAAAAAGGTGTAATCATAGCCGCTGTCACAGGTCTGGACAGCCAGATAGAGGGAACCGCCATCAATGGAAATGGCGGCTTCGTCCGCAGGCAGGTTGTTCAAAATCCCGTCAATCTGGTTATAGTTCTGTTCCTCCGTCTTTTCCACGGTTTCCAGATGATTCTGGGGAGAAGGCGTGAGGGTATAGTCCTTTATCTGTTCCACAGTTAAGGGTTTACTGTATTCCAGATAGCCATAGGCACTGATCGTGCCCTGTTCATATTTATGAAGCTGACTGGTAAAACGTTTCAAGGCTGTTTCATCCACATACGGATAGGTGCCACGCTGTATGGAATCCTCTGTAATGTAATAACGGAACCTGTCCGGTTCCTGTTTGAAAAAGGCAGGCACTTCCTCAAAGCCGATGGAATCCACATAGAAGGCGGTATCTTTTCCCTCCTGATGAAGCACCACAACATCCGACACGGAAAGGCTGTGCCCCTTAAAGTCCTCCGGGCGATGGAGATTAAAGGTTTTGTAGATGTTCTCCAGCTTCATCATGATACTGCCATCCTCCGGCACATCGGCGGTATAGACTTTTTCATAATTGTCCGGGTCTACAAAAAGCCCTAAGCGCTCTAACCGTTCCAACGGTTCAAAACGGTGGTAATGCAGTTCCTCGCCGGATTTAAGCTGATAGATGGTAAAGGTGCCCAGTTCCGGTTCGGCGGCAGGGACATAGACCTGATTTGCGTCAAAGTCATATTCCAGCATGACGGGGAAATGCGGGGAAAAATCATTGTAACTTCCGCCGATCTGCTCGATATGAGCGCCTGCCTGCTCCAAATAGGCTTCCACGTTATCAATCTGTTCTTCCGGAATCGTGCCAATCATTTCTTCCAAAACTGCCTTTACCTGTTCCGGCTCCATGTTGGTAATCCGAATCATGTTATAGTCAAAACCCATAGAACCGTACAGATTCAATACGGTACCGGACTTTTGGGGAATCAATGCGTCCATCTGCTTCAACAGCATTTCTGCGTCTGCAAATCCTTCCGTACCTCTATCTCCATTAGCAAAATCCAGCAGATAGCCACGGATACTGTCTGTGTCCTGTTCCGTCAAAGACCGTTCCAGTGAGAGGATGTGTTCTTCCTTATCTTCGATGTTATCCCGATATTCATAGGTATCATACCCCTCGGCAAACTCGTCAAGTGCCACTGCCAACTGGTGCAGTTCTTCCGGTGTGCCCATAAGGGTCTGATTGTTCTTTCCATCAGCCATAGCTTACTCCTTTCCATTCTTATTCTGGCGAGGCGGCAGTTCAAGTTTGTAGTTCACATATTTGTCGCCGGTATCTGCCAGCACCACCACAGCGTCATAGAGGACGCCTTTTTTCTCGCTGAACAGCCCTTTCATCTTGATACGTCCATTCTTGAGCAGCGCTGCCGCCATGGGTTTCGTCAGTTCCTTGTGTTTGGAAGTAAAAAAGCGGTCATCCTTCCACATGGCAAACTGCCATGACCAGCGTTAAAATATTGCGTTCCCCGGCAGGCAGGGAAACAAGGTCTGCACCTGCGGCCTGTCTGGTGGGGAGCAGCGCATGGTGGTCGCTGACCTTGCTGTTATCAATGACACGGGAAATATCCCGTTCAAAAGTCGGAACTGCAAATGACACCATGGACGCTGCCATATCGCACAGTCCGGGAATGGTTTCTTTCATATCCTCCGTCAGATAGTTGGAATCGGTACGGGGATAAGACAGAAGCTTCTTTTCATACAGTGCCTGGGCATAATCTAGAACCTGCTGGGCGGTATAGCCAAAGAGCCGGTTCCCATCACGCTGGAGGGAAGTCAGGTCATAGAGTTTGGGCGGCTGGGTTGATTTCTGCTTTTTCTCCACCTGCCTGACAACAGCCGCCTGCGTGCTGCAGGCGGCTGTCAGATGGTCGGCGGCTTTGCGATTTTCACAACGGTCACTGGAAGCAGTGAATTTCCCGCAGTTCAAAACCACGGTGTAGAACTTTTCTTTCTTAAACTCAGAAATGGCAGCTTCCCGATCTACCACCAATGCGAGGGTCGGGGTCATAACTCTGCCGATGTTTAAGGTTTTCCGGTACAAGGTGGAAAACAGCCGGGTTCCGGTAATCCCTACCAGCCAATCTGCCTTGGCTCTGCAAAGGGCAGCTTCATACAGCCGGTCATAGTCCGAACCGGGGCGCAGGGACTGAAAGCCCTCACGGACAGCGGTATCCTCCATACTGCTGATCCACAGGCGTTCAAAAGGCTTCTTACACCCGGCATGGTTATAGACCAGCCGGAAAATCAGTTCGCCCTCCCGTCCGGCATCGGTGGCACACACAAGGCTTTCCACGTCCGTGCGGTTCATCAGGGACACCAGCACTTCGTACTGTTCCTTTTTATCCGGGGCAACCGAATATTTCCACTGTTTCGGAATAATCGGTAAATCCTCATAGCACCACTTGGAATATTTGGCGTCATAGCTGTCCGCAGCCGCAAGTCCAATCAGATGACCGACGCACCAGCTCACAATGTAGCCGTTTCCCTGTAAATATCCCTGCCCACGTTCCTTTGCCCCCAGCACCGCCGCAAGGCTCTGGGCAACGCTGGGTTTTTCTGCAATCACTAATTTCATGCAGTTTTCCTCCTTCCATTCATAAGCTCCTTGTAGCAAATCCCCACACAGCGCCGCCCCCTGCCATAACTACACTGATAGCAAGGGGAATCAGGGGCAGGTGCCGGGGGTGCTTCCAGCACCTGCCGCCCGGTAGGTTTCTGCCTCATCATCTGTTCCAGCTTGGGGTTATCAGAAAACAAGGTCATCGTCGCCCTCAATCGGTACGTCGTCCATGTCCTGCTCGTAAAGCCTGCGCTGTTCGGCTTCTTCCTCCTCTGTCAGAACATCTTCCTCCGTAACTTCCTCTTGGGAAATCTCATCCTCATTTACCGCAGGCTCCTCCGGGCCCTCGAACTCAAAATCGTCGATGTCCTCGGCGTCGTCCAGTTCATGCTTCGGCTTATAGACCTTGAAGTAGTAGCCGATACCGCCAGCCGCCAGTGCCACGATAAGGACAATCAACATCGTGCTGTTGCTTTTCTTGGCAGGCTGTTCGGGTTCCTCAATCGGTTGTTCGGGTTCCGTAGGTTCTTCCGGTTCCTGTGGCGTAGTCTGCTCCGGCTCCACAGGGGCAACGGGCTGGGTTGCATCATCTTTTTGTGCCAGTGCCGCAAGATCGCTCTCGGTTACAGCATTTAAGAAATACACGTTGTTGCCGTCACGCTGTTTGTCAATGACCAGATAAAAGATATTTTCGTCCGGGGTGGAAATGGTGTAAAATTCCTTGTCATCGCTGCCGGTGGCATTATCCACCACTGTACCGGTTCCCTCTGGGGTAAACGGGTTGGATTCCTTTTCTGTGTCCACCACAGGTTTTACCGCAGACGGGTCTTTTTCGGTTTCCTCAGTTTTGGAAGTAGTGCTGCCATTTCCCGTAGGTTTTGCAGTCTGCCCGCCGGAAGTACCCGTGCTGACGGAGTCTGCCGGTGTCTGGGTAGTACCTGTGCCGGGATTCGTCTGGGTTGGCGGTATCTGGGTAACAGGAGTATTGGTGCCGGAACTGGAAGGCTTATCATCGTCTTTTTCTGGCTCCTCATAATAAGGGTTGGAAAGCTGGGTCATACGGCTTTTATTGCCTGCATGGTCTATCGCCTGAATGGTAATCTTTTCGTAGTTATCTGCATAATCCTCCAGACGAATGTCCAGCGTACCGTTGGTCAGTTCGGAAAAGGGATTGCCGCAGACATAAATTTTATCCACGCCGGAAAGGTCATCGTTTGCTTCCACATAAAGCAGCTTGCCCTCAATCCCTGCACGGACAGTAGGGGCTTCCCGGTCAAAAACTTCCACATAGCGATTCTTCGTATGAGATTTTCCATTCTTGTCCGTAACCGTCACATAGACCGTACAGTTTTCGGAAATTTCCAGAAACACCTTATCCGTATCCACAAGAGAATCCGTTAAATCCATCCAACTGCCGCCGCTGTTGATTTTGGCTTCCACCGTTTCCCAACCGGTTCCGTTTACATCCTTAATACGGATTTTCACATCCGCCTTTTTGGTGTACCAGCCGTCAGGCTCCATGATGGAAATGGTAAACTTGGGTTCAATAACTTCCGGCTCCCTGCCTGCACACTGGGTAAGGTCATCCTTACAGAGCGGGCAATCGGTATTGACTGCACCATCCACACATTTCTTCGTGCAGGTACATACCTTGGGTTCTGTGGGCTGTTCTGGCTCCGTGGGCTGTTCCGGCTCCGTAGGCTGTTCGGGGTCAGTAGGCTGTTCTGGTTCCGTAGGCGGCTCCGGCTCCTTACCGGCACACTGGGAAAGGTCAGACTGGCAAAGGGTGCAGTCCGGGTTCACAGCACCGTCCTGGCACCGATCCGTGCAAATGCAGGCTGCCGGTTCTTCTATGGGAGGAGCGGTACAATAATCAAGTGCGGTGGCACAGGCAGGACACTGGGTATTGTGATCCTCCTTTGTGCATTGCTTTTCACAAAGACAGGGAAGGTTATCCGGTTCCGACTCCTGCCCGGTACAGTTTTCCGCATGGTCTTTACACACCGGACACGCCTGATTCGGCACTTCCGTGGTGCATTTTGTGTCACAGATACACTCCGGCAGTTCCTCCGTTTCTGCTGAAACAGGCAGCGCCGCCATCCCCAGCAGGGGCACGGTAAGTAAGAGCATGGACAACATCAGACAAACTGTGCCCACCAAACGCTTACGCTTCTTCATATTCATTTTCATCGTCCTCCTTCTTTTCCATAAAATCAGGCGTCCCGGCAGTGGAGCTGCGGAACGCCTTGATAAATGCGGCAAGTTCTTCCGGGGCTACATCCAGCCCACGAACCATGCCGACAATTTCTGTGTTTTCCAGTTCTGTTTTTTGCTGTTCCAGCTCCCGTAAATGGGTCTGCTGGGCAGAAATCTTGGTTTTGACCTTTTCAATCTCTGCAATGACCTTCTGTAATTTGTTGTTCAAGTGATACTACCTCCTTTAATTCAAACGCCCGAAAGCGTAAAAGTGCTGTGTCCAGTAACTGCTGTCAGTCCGTGCGTACTGGATCGGGGAGCCGCAGTGAATCATCATATTGTTGCCGACGTAGATTCCCACATGACTGACAGGCCCCGGAGAATCGTAAGTGCCGGTAAAAAAGATAATGTCCCCCGGTTTTGCTTCCGATGGAGAAATGCGGGCGCACTGGTTATAAATGCCCTGCGCTGTGGTACGGGGCAGGTTATGGACGCCGCTATGGGTATAAACGTAACAGACAAAACCGCTACAATCGAAACTGGTGCTTGGACTGGAGCCGCCCCAGACATAGGGAAATCCCAGATATTTTTCTGCTTCTGTAATAAGGGCAGCAAAATCCGGGTCTGCCAGTGCTTCTCCGGGAATCTCATAATTCTCGCCGGGGCTTTCATTGGCATAAATGTCATCCCCGAACAGATACGGCTTATTGCCTTTCATGGAAAGTGTGGCGGCATACTGGGTCTTTTCGTCCTCCGTCAATCCCTCCACCGCAACTGTGCCAAATCCCTTATTTCTGAGGGTCACATAGAGGATATGGTACTCATACGGAACCTCCACTTCGTAGGTGTACTCCTCAGTGGTGGTTTCCCCGGTCACTGGGTCGGTGCTTGTGGTGGTGCCGGTTCGGGTTTCGGTGCGGTAGCGAATTTCTGTTTCCGCACGAACGGTAAGACTGTACTGCTTCTCAAAAATCGCTTCCAGTTCCGACTGCACCTGTTCCGGGGTAAATGCGTCAAACTTGGCAGTCAGGTAAGAAATCAGTTCGTTGGGGTTGTGCCCGATATTATCTACGTCATAGCGGTACTCGTCATAGCCGGAATAAGTATTTTCGATGTTTGCCAGTTCGTTCCGCAGCTCCGATTCCAAAGCGGTGTAGTTGCTTTCCGTCTGAAGAATGTCCGGGTCTTCCGAAGTATAGGAAGTGCCCAGGATGGAACCCATGGCTCCCTCCATCATCACGGAACAGGACGAAAGAGAGGAAAATACCATGATAACCAGCAGTACCAGCGCCCCGACCACAACCAGACCACCCTTGTGATTTTTAATGGCAGTGATAACCGCCTGCCCGGTACTGCTGACCGCATCTTTCGCTTTCTTTGCCGCTGCGGAACCTTTGCTTCCGGCTTTCTGGGCTTTGCGGTATTCCTTGGCATACTGGCGTTTGATACGCTGTTTCTGAACGAACCGCTTCACATGGCTGGTCTGTAATTCCGGGTTATCCCGGACAGCGGCACGGTAGGCGGCATTCACATTTGCCTGATTAAGCTGACGCTGTAATTTTTCCACCTTTTTATAAGGTGCGTTCTGATGATGGACACGGGCAGCATGAGCCGCCATGGTTGCAGCCGCTTCTCCGGTAAGTTCAGTACGATGGGCAGCTTTTGTGCCGACGTTTTCTTCCTCCACCTGATACAGTTTGGAGTGGGCGGCGGCGCTGGCAGTCTGCACCATACGCCTGCCCGCCTTTTTCGGCAACGGCTCCGTACCACGCTTTTTCTCCACTTCCTCAAAGCGAAGGGTATGCTTCATCCGGCTTTTTTGCGGGTCAAACTCTTTTTGCAGGCGTACTTTTTTCTTCTTGGGGATTTTCTTTTCAGCCTGCTCCAGTTTCTGACCTAACACCTCCGCTTTCTGCTGGGCATAAGCGGCACGTTCCTCCGGGGTAAAGGACAGGCGTTTACTGCGCTGGGCGTCATCGCTGTCATAGATATTTGCTTTTTTCTTCATGCGGCAGTCCTCCTTATGCTGCCAAATCCGCAGGCTTGGTGGTCATTACTTTGTAAAGCCGGGTATTGGTCGGGAATTTATCCACAAACGGAATGATCTTGTCGCCAAAGAACAGAAGTCCTTCTCCGGCACCGCTGTTTGTGATATGGGTCAGCTCCTGCGGAGAGATACCCAGACGCTGGGCAAGAATCTGGCGGTCGCTGGCAGCTTGATTGAGCATGAGGATAAAGTCGCTGTTTTCCAGAATGTTCTCAATCTCCGGGCTGTCCAAAAGGTCTTTTACATTTTGTGTCAAAGCAGTTGGGATTCCATTCCATTTTCGGAAACGCTTGTATATTTCTGCTGTATAAGCCGCCGTCTGCGGCTCCTTCAGGAGCAAGTGAAACTCATCTAAGAAAATGCGGGTGGTCTTTCCGGCATAGCGGTTGACGGTAGTTCTCTGCCAGATATTATTCTGCACCGTCAGCATACCGGGCTTTTTCAGGTTCTGTCCCAGACCGCTGATGTCAAAACAAACCACACGGTTATTGATATTGACGTTGGTTCTGTGGTTCAGATAGGAAAGAGAACCCGTTACATACAGTTCCAGCGCCGTGGCAAGTTCCTGTGCCTGATTTTCCTCCTGTTCCCGCAGGCACCGGTACAAGTCGCCCAGAATCGGCATATTCTCCGGTCTGGGGTCTTTGATGTACTCCCGATAAATTTTCGGAATACAGCGGTCAATGACGGACTTTTCAATGGGCTTCAAGCCGCCCTGTGAAGCAGACAAAATCAATTCACAGAAAGACATGATAAAGTCCGCTTTCATCAGAAGCGGGTTTTCGCCGGTATCTGTGGCTAAGTCCACGTCCAGAGGGTTGATGTAATCGTCACTGTCCGGGGCAAGCCGGATGATCTGACCGTCAAGCTGCTCGGCAAGGGAAGAATACTCATGTTCCGGGTCAAGGAAAATCAGGTCATCAGCAGTATGCAAATACACGTCGGTTGCTTCTCGTTTGCAGCTAAAGGACTTACCGCTACCGGGAGTGCCCAGCACGATTCCGTTGGGACACTTTAGCGTCTTTCGGTCTGCCAGTATCATGCGGTTGGTGGTGGCGTTCAGCCCATAGTAGACACCACCCGGCTGAAACACTTCGCAGGCACGGAACGGCAAAAAGATTGCCGTCCCGCTGGTGGTAAGCCCACGCTGGATTTCCACCTGATTGATACCGATGGGAAGTGCGGACATAAATCCCTGTTCCTGCTGGTAGTCCAGACGGATGAGGTCGCAGTTATGGGTGTTGGCGATACCGTTGGCGGAGTAAATCAGATTCTCCAGCTTCTGGCGGTTGGCTGCCGCATGGGAAATGAGGATGGTCACAAGGAACATTTTCTCATCCTGACTCTGCAACGCTTCCAGAAGCTTCTGGGCTTCCTTACCGAAGGTCACAAGGTCGGGCGGCAGAATATCCATATCAAAACCGGAACGAACCGCCCGTTTCTGTTCATCAATCTTTGCCTTGTCCAAATCGCTGAGTTTCCGTTTGACCATTTTAAGAGCCGCATTCTGATCGAGGGCTTTGGCGTGGATACTGACGATCTGACTGCCTTCCAGATTCAAAAGGTCATCCAGCAGGGTATCGTAAATCTTGGTTGCCCGTATCTGCAAAAAAGAAACCGCACCAAAGGTTGCCCCGGTGCGGAAGTATCGCCCATCCTTAAAGAAGAAAGAACTGGGCGCAATATAGTCTTTGCTGGAAAGCCCGGTTTGGTTGAGGGAATCCCAGTTGAACCGGAACTTTCTCGGCTCCTCCAGATGCAGGCATTTGTGGAACACCGCCAGCCGTTCATAACCGTCCATCGGTTTTGTTTCCACGCTCAAAGCCCGGAAACGGTTGATGACATCGCCCTCAATCTGAGAAAGACGGGAGCGAGCCTGTTTGATGGTGTCCGCTTCAATGGTGTAGGTCAGGCAGATACGGCGCTCATAGCGGCTTTTGGAAACCTGACGCACCAGCATATCGCTGTATTCTTTGCGGATCACATCGTGCTGGTCGCCCTGGGCTTTAATTGCCAGCAGTTTTCTGTATTCCTCCATATCCGCCGGATAGCAGATAACAGAAAGTTCAAAGCCCACGGACGAGCCGAAGTAATTGACCAGTTTACAGTAGAGTTCAAACAGAACCGCCTTTTCATCATCAGACGCTTCTTTGTAATTGATGTCCTCACAGCAGACGCTTTTGCTGTAAAGCTGGTTCTGGATGTGGCAGATACCGTCCTGATACATTTCTTCATAGGGAATGGTCTGCTGGGCGGTGCGGGCAATCTTACCTTCCTTTTTTGCCCGTCTTATGGCTTTTTCTACCCGCCTGCGGTCTGCGGGCGACAGCTTGGTGTCTGGCCGGATCACGAGATGTTCCCAGCCCACGGCTGTCCTTGCCGGTGGTTTTGTTCGGAATGGAAACAAGTTTTTCAACCTCCTTATTGAAACGTTCCTGCCGCTCCAAGGCGGCAAATCGGTTTTGCGTCCGGTAGGGTCTTGCCGCTGGGACAAGGAACCGCACCCGGATCATATTTATCAGAATTTTCTCCAAAGGCTGCCCGTTCTTCTCATACAGCCCGAACAGCATGAAAGGCGCTGCCAGAGCAATCAGAAGAAGGAGGGCAAGGTCGCTGCCAAGGGTATTGCGGAACAGGAAATAGGAACCTACCCCACATATCCCTGCCAGCGAGAAACACAGAATCTGCCGTTTGGTCAGACCAAAGGCAACCTTGTCCTTGACCTCCGTCAAGTCTTTGGTAATGAATACATAAGCCAATGCGAAACCTCCTTTCGGTAATTTAATGGGCGTTCAGAATACTTTTCGCTACGGAGCCGGTCTTGAACAGGCTGAAACATAAAAGCACGGTATAAGCGGCGCAGCTCCAGACAGCGGCGTGCAAATCCCCGCCCAGGGAAAGTGCATTGACCAGAACGGCATAAATGCCGACGCAGATCATAATTAAAAATCCTTGCAGCCCCAAGGCGGCAAGTCCTCGTACATAGTTCGTGCCGATGCTTCCCCATTCATGGTTCATAAACGTGGCAAAGGGCACCGGGCCGACACTGGCATAGATGTAGATTTCTATCATTCTTCCATACAGAATGACCGTGATACAAAGCCCCATGGCTTTCATGGCAAAGGAAACAATCCACGTTTCCAGCATGAGGGCGAACAGATCACCCAGCCCCATTGCCTGAAGCTGGGTGGTAATATCTGCAAGAGCCGAGGAAATGTCGATACTCGCATTGGTATCTATGACCCCGGCGCTTTGCTGTACCATGGTCTGCGCCACTTGAAAAATGGCGATGATGAAATCAAAGGTATGATTAACGATGATAGCCGCTGCCGCTGACTTGAACGTCCATTTGAAAAACATGAAGGTGTCAATATCGTGCATATTGTTCTTGTCTACAATCATGCTGATCAGTTCGTAGGTCAGGACAGCGGCTATGACAAGCCCTGCTATGGGTACAACCACGTTTCTTGACAGCGTGAGGATGATGGAAAAGACGTCGGAGTTCCAGGACTCCGGCGTCTTTCCAACTTCGGTTGCTATCGTGGCGACCTTGTTATTCACATCGCTAAACATATTCGACAGATTGCCAGTGATGGCTCCAATTAAGAAGTCTTTCAGCCACTGTTCAATGGCGTCGATTATGCTTTGCATAGGCGCTTACCCGTGCCGCTTAGACGGTAATCAGGCTGGACAGCAGAGGCACGACCTTCAGACCCAGCAGCATGACACCGCCGCCCGCCATCAACTGTTTCATCCCCAATTAGGTGTAAAAACTCTGCTCGATGGCGGGCGGCGGCGTACAAAAAATCTATATGGTGTTGTTAAGAGAACCGTCCCGGCGGGACAGGTCAGGCAGTGACCTGTTCCACCTCCGGGATGGGTTTGAGATTAAAATGAATTTCGATAGAAATGTGTCTTGTCTTATCGCTGTCTATGGTTTCATGGACAACGATTTCTTTAATCAGGCGGTTTAAGGTGGAAGCGTCCAGTTCGGTGATGTCCCGGTATTCCTGTATAGATTCCACCCACTGACTTGCGTCCACGGCAAGCCGGATTTCATCGGCAAGGTGCTTCCTGCCTTTCTCGACTTTTGCCTTTAGTTCCGCCTGTTCCTTCTGCGTCTTTTCCAGCAGGAGATTGAAGTTTGCGTCTGTGATTCGCCCGGCAACCATGTCCTCATAGAGCCGCAGCACCATCTTTTCCAGAACCTCAATCCGTTCCTCGTCTTTGGCAAGGGTGCGCTCCATCGCTTCCCTCTGGCCTTTCTGTTCGGCTTCGCAGGTGTCGGTCAGCCGCCCGGCCACCGCTTCGCTGTCGGTCAGGGCAGCGGCAGCGCACTCCCGGATTTTGTTCAGGACAAGGGAATAGAGCGTGTCAAATTCAATCCGGTGCTGGGTGCAGTGCTGTTTCCCATAGGCATTGTAGGTCTTGCAGGAGAAAATCCGCTTCGGGAACTTCTCATGTGTGGTGCGGATGGTGAGGGATTTCCCGCACTCCCCGCATTTTATCAGCCTTGCAAAGAGGTTGATTTCTCCGGACTGCCCCGGCCGCTGGCGGGATTTCAGCTTTTCCTGCACGATGGCAAAACTCTTTTTATCCACCAGCGGCTCATGTGTCCCTTCCACCACAATCCAGTCCTCCGGCTTCTTATCCCTGATGGTGCCGATTTTAAAGCGGTACTCGGTCTTTTGGGAAGCGATTGCGCCGGTGTAGACGGGATTCATCAGGATTTCTTTGATAACGGAGAAATCCCAAATATATTTCCCATTCTCTGGGTCTTTCTTCTCCCATTTGGTGCGGATGTTCCGGTGGCCACGCTGCCGGTTCCACCATGTAGGGCAGGGGTGCTTTTCTTCCTCCAGCCTGCGCCGGATGTAGTTGGGGCCGTGCCCGTCCAGCGCATACCCGAAAATCAGCCGGACAACCGGGGCGGTTTCCTCGTCTACCAGCAGGCGGTTCCTGTCCTCCGGGTCTTTCTTGTAGCCGAAAGGGGCAAGACAGCCGGTGAACTGGCCTTTCTGCGCTTTCAGCACATAGGAAGAATGGACTTTCTTGGAAATATCCTTGCTGTACATCTCATTCAGGATATTTTTGAAGGGCGCAATGTCGTTGTTGTCCCGCATGGTGTCGATACCGTCATTCATGGCGATATAGCGCACGCCGTTCCTTGGGAAGAAATCCTCGATAAGCTGCCCTGTCTGTAAGTAGTTCCTGCCTAATCTGGATAAATCTTTCGTAATGACAAGGTTTATCTGTTTCCGCTTAATGGCTTTCAACATCCGTTTCAGGTCGGGGCGTTCCATATTCAAACCGGTAAAACCATCGTCCTGATAGACTGCCGCAACCTCCCATCCCTGTTTTTCGCAGAACTTTTCCAGCATATCCCGCTGATTGCAAATTCCTCCGCGGCAGTTTCGGGAGAACACTGGTAGGTGGAAACCAGTCGTCCCCCGTCTGTTTTATCCGGATTTTTACCGTACTCGATTCGGTCTGCCAGATACTGTCGGATACTTTTTCCATCGCTTATCTTTCTGGGCTTTAATTTTGAGATTGCCATCCTCTCCACCTCCAAAACAAAACTTATATCTCCAATTTCTCCATCAGCTTTCCGATCTGTTTCCAGACAGCAAGATATCCCTGCCTGATATCTTCCACATCTTCTGCATAAAGATTTCTGGTTTCATTGGCTCGATGGGCGATCTGATTTACATTGTTAGAAACATTCCGCAAAAGTCGGATCAACTCCCGCACATCGCCCATATCCAGATGAATCACATACCCATCCAGCGCCATTTTTCTTAAGTATGCGCGCTGGTTTTTTGTGCCCAAAAGTGCCATCTTCTTTGCAATCAGTTCCTTTTCTTCCGGTGACACCTTGGTATAAAGTCCGATTGTCCGTCCTTCCTTTCGCTTCATCGTACCACCTCCTTGTTCGGTTTTTCCTGTGTTGATATTGGCGGCGTTTCAAACTGTTTGAGTGCCTTGAGGATGGAAGCCTTTTCCTCATGTTCTCCCTGTGGAGCTTGATCCGTCTGTTTTTCATCCAGGTCAAGCTCCTTGTTTAGTTGTACCAGCCGCTCAGATTTCTGCATCAGTTCCTCTTCCTTGGGGAAGGGGCGTTTGACCTCTTCTTTTGCCTGTTCCAGCTCAGACTGCAAAGTCAGCAGCCGTTCCTGCTGTGCCTTCAGGTGATCCGGTATCTTTTCCAGTACATGGTTGATACGGGTAATATTGCCTGATGGGTCATTTGCGATCTCTGCTGTATAGCTCAAGTTCTGCTTCATCGAAACCTGAAAAGTCTGTCCATTCAGAGATAAAATCATTGGAAAACCGCGATATTCTCCCAGATTTATCTTCTGATTTGGGTCTCTCATCGTTTTACATGCTGCAATGATGGCTTCCCCGGCAGCTTTTCGTTCAGTATAAAGCTGTCCTGACACCAACATGGAAAAAGCATCGTCCTTGATGGGATGTTCCGTTAATATCGGCAGATCTTTTTGGAGTGCTTCGATATAAAGCTCCGTCTGTGCAATCTTCTGCGGATAGTACAGGGAAATCTTATCCTCCAGCTCATAAATCTGTGCTGTGTGGCTGGATTTGAGCATCCTTAACTTGGAAACTTCGATATCCAGCTCCATCTTCTCTCGAATACGGTCATCACCAGTAGCAAGTGCTTTTACCTCTGCATAGGACAGTGCCGTTGCATCCACATCCTCTGCAGAACGCGCCGGAGATTTGCTGGTCATGATCTGACCGATAAACTTTTGCTTATTCTCCACCAATCCCCAGTTATAGGCATCAAAGGTGCCTTTGGTCACATAGCGATAGATTTTTACCTTTTCATTCAGGTTTCCCCGGCGCACGATACGTCCCGCCCGCTGCTCTAAGTCGGCAGGCCGCCAGGGGCAGTCCAGGTCATGGGAAGCTACCAGACGGGTCTGGACGTTGGTGCTGGCTCCCATCTTTTGAGTACTGCCTAAAAGGACACGCACCTGACCGGTACGGACTTTAGAGAACAGCTCCTTTTTCCGTACTTCGGTGTTGGCTTCATGGATAAAAGCGATCTGGTCGGCAGGCATTTCCTGAGCAATAAGTTTCTGACGAATATCGTCATATACCGTAAAGGCCGGTTCCTGCTCCGGCAGGGGTACAGCGCCTTCCAGTGCGTGAAGCAGTGGATTATCCAGCGTTTTCGCCGCCTTGCTTGCAGGAGCTTTTGCCTGCGGGGTAGAAAATAGTGATAGGTAAGAGTTTGATATTATCTCCCCCTTTTCCCCCACTCTAAACCGTGCATGAACCTTTCAGCTCACACGGCTTGCCATCAAGAATGGATAAATTAGCAGTTTAACAGCTCTCAACAAAAGTAAGGCTTCTGAGTTTTAACAGCTTTTCAGTCCGTTTCAAATCAAGATTTAACTTCTCCATTTCTGCAATAAAAGTATCTGTATTTTTGATATACAACAGTTTCTACAAACAAGTAGGAGATTGCTGTATTTATCAGTGCCTCCTTGCTCTATTGGAGTTTTTCTGATACATACCACATCATCCGCATCCATCTGGTTTCCTGTGACCGCACACTTTCCTTTTTGTGCTGAGTACAGCGACAGTCTGTTATCATTAAATTCAACAAAAAAATAAAAGAAAAAGTATAAAATAACCCAACTGCCAGACAAGGATTAGTTCCAAGGTTTTTTTGAAGCCCGTTGCCGGACTTCGTTGCCGACACCTTTGTCTGGCTGTTTTCATGTATGGAGGACAACTGCCTATGGCGAAAAATAAAACAGAGATTCATGTCACCACAGTATTTGACGGCGAACTGGACGCTACGGACGTTTTCGTGAGCCTTATCGCACAGAAACACACCAGAAAAATAGATAAAGAATATCTTGCTAAAACACAAGAAATGAGATATAATAAAGACGAGGTTCATAGTGACCGTGTTCCGTCTGGATTGTGCGGGTAAACGGTTATGATGAACACTTTTGGATATACAGGGATGGACGCACTCCTTGCCGGGAGTTTCCGGGCAGCCATCTATTGCAGGCTCTCGAAAGACGACGACCTTCGGGGCGAGAGTGCCAGCATCGCAAACCAGGTGAAATCGCTGTTCCCTTTTGCGGACGAAATGTAGAAATCAAGAGGACGGAGGAAGTTACCTCCGTCCTCTTTGTGTAAAACGGCTTTCAACAGGTGAATATCCCGTGCTTAAAACGTGAATAAAAATGGTAAAAAAGAAGGATAACGGTGATAGCGTACAAAAAAGAAGATTTTCTTGATTGAAATAGACAAAAATCAGAGAAAAATAGTTTACAAAACAGAGCAATAATGATAGACTATAAATGGTAATAAGGAAAATGAAAAGCTTTAGAAAAATGTGCAAAAAAAGGGTTTGCATATTTTTAAGCAAAAAGTGGGAAAAACAGGTATCAACCGAACGGGCAGTTTCTCCTGGTGCAAGGTCTGCGACAGAACGGAGAGAGGCTTGCAAGGCGCATCTGAAGGAAAAATCTTCAGGATGTTTTGATATTGTTTACAGAAAGGAATGAAAACAGATGAATATTGGTTTGATTGCTCACGATTCCAAAAAAGAGCTGATGGTACAGTTTTGCATTGCATACTGTGGTGTGCTCAGCCGCCACAATGTATGTGCAACGGGAACGACCGGAAAGCTTGTAGCAGAGGCAACCGGATTGGACATCCTGCGGTTCCTCAGCGGTTCACAGGGTGGAGATCAGCAGATTGCGGCAAGGATCGCCTGCAACGAACTGGATCTTCTGCTGATGTTCCGCGATCCAATCACAGTAAAACCAAATGAACTCAATGAGGCAAACATCCTCCGCCTGTGCGATGTCCACAATGTACCGGTGGCAACCAACATTGCAACGGCAGAGGCATTGATTCATGCTCTGGAACGCGGAGACCTTGACTGGAGAAATATCGGCAATCCGAATGTATAAAGGCGGGAAAACCAAAAGAAAATCGTACGGGATTTACAAAATTAGAATGCCAGAAGTAGATACAGACGGCATTCTTTTTGGTTTGCTCTGCAAAGGTTTTTATGGGTTGTTTGAAAGCGGGAAAACTTTCAAAAGAGGTCTTGACCTTGACAGCAGGATGATGTATGATAGGTGTATTCCATTTGGGATACACCTTTAAAATCATATCGAATAAAAGCGTTTGATGCATGGAGGAGTAGCAAAACATCGACCGACCAGAGAGGATCCTCACCGGCTGAAAGGGACCCGGGAACCGGATTTTGTGAAGACACCTGCTTAGCTGGAACGAGAAAAATCGCTCCCGTAGTTTCCGCGTTAAGGAAAAACAACAAGGAGCGTGCTGTAAAACAGAGCGCTTGAATCAGGGTGGCACCACGAAAAGCAGAAAGCTTTCCGTCCCTTGCAGCTGACCGATGGCTGTGAGGGAGGGAAAGCTTTTTTTATTGGATTGGCAAGGAGGGGAGCAGAAATGACCTTTTTGGAGCCTTGCAAAAAGGGCGGATATTTTGGCAGCAGGCAGTTTCATCTGCGGCTGCTCAAAACCATTCCGGCACAGCCGCAAAAGAAATATCTGCCGGCATATCTCTTTGAGATGGTGGCAAACGGTCAGCCGGTAGGACGCTGCACGCTGCGGGTCGGATATAACGACCTGGTCGAGTATGCGGGAAATATCGGCTATGAGGTGGAGGAGGAGCATCGGGGACATCACTATGCTCTTATCAGCTGCCGGCTGCTGCTGCGGCTGGCAAGACGTCACCGGATGGAAGAGGTGCTGATTACCTGTCGAGAGGACAACTTTGCCTCCAGAAGGACCTGCGAACAGCTGGGAGCAACGCCGGCAGGCAGGGTGGATGTACCGGTAAACCATGAGATGTACCGCGCAGATTCGGACGCGCCGCTGCTGCAATACCGCTATCGATTAGGGCTGGAGCTTCGACCAATCACCGAGCAGGAGCTGGTCGAGGTAGGAAAGCTGTACGAGTGTGTGACAGCCGACCAGCTGGCGGGAGAAAACTATTCCGGCTGGGACACCGAATATCCAAAGGAGTGGACCGCACGCGAGCTGTTTGCACAGGGCGGGCTGTATGGTTTGTTCGAGCAGCAGACCGGACAGCTGGTGGCATCGGCAGCGTATGACAACTGCTTTGACAGCTGCTATCAGCAGGTCAGCTGGAGCCGAACGCTCGAGCAGGATAAGCTTTTGTGTGTCCATACGCTGGCAGTCCATCCCGATTGGCAGGGCTTGGGACTGGGCAGGCGCCTGATGCGGTTTGCCCAGCAGCAGGCGCAACAAAGTGGGATGGAAGGGGTCCGCATCGACACTTGGGTGGGCAACCTTCCGGGACTCCATCTCTATCACCGGCTGGGATTTGCCGATGTGCAGACCTTGCAGCAGGATGTCCACTATGAGGGCGACCGGACAGAGTACCAGTTTTTGGAGTGGTACTGCCGGTAGAGTCAATTTTTGTCAGAACCAAGCATCATACAACATCAAGCAGAAAGGAAGAAACAAGTATGGCAGAAACGATGAACGGTCTGAAAAGGACCAGCTACTGCGGAAAACTTTCCAAGGCAAATGTGGGCAACAGCGAAGTTGTCTGCGGATGGGTACAAAAACAGAGGGATAAAGGTCATCTGATTTTTATCGACCTGCGCGACCGCACCGGTGTGGTACAGCTGGTATTCGACGATGATACCAACCGTGAGGTGTTTGAAAAGGCAGCTTCGGTCCATGCAGAATATGTGCTGATTGCAAAAGGTCTGGTTCGCCAGAGAGAAGCGGTCAACACCGAAATCTCCACCGGAGAAATCGAAATCCACGTCGATGAGCTGCGAATCCTCTCCAAAGCACAGACTCCTCCGTTTGAAATCACCGACAAGAGCAAGGTAAAAGAGGAGCTTCGCTTAAAATACCGCTACCTGGACCTGCGCAGAAAGACTTTGCAGGAAAAGATGATCCTGCGCCATCAGGTTGCAAAGGTTACCCGCGACTACTTCTATGAGAATGATTTTCTGGAAATCGAAACCCCTATGCTGATTAAGTCTACCCCGGAAGGTGCAAGGGACTACCTGGTACCATCCAGAATCCACCACGGCAAATTCTATGCACTGCCGCAGTCGCCGCAGATTTACAAGCAGCTGCTGATGCTGTCCGGTTTTGACCGCTACATCCAGCTTGCCCGCTGCTTCCGCGACGAGGACCTGCGTGCCGACCGTCAGCCAGAGTTCACCCAGGTGGACCTGGAGATGTCCTTTGTTACCCAGGAGGACATCATGGATATGCTCGAAGGCTACATCCAGCGGCTGTACCGCGAGATCAAAGGCATTGAGATTGGCAAGATGCCGCGTCTGACCTACCGCGAGGCGATGGAGCGCTACGGCTCGGATAAGCCGGATACCCGCTTCGAGATGGAAATTGTCAATTTGAGCGAGCAGATCAAGGGAACCTCCTTCCCTGTTTTTGCCGATGCGCTGGCAAACGGCGGTTCGGTCCGCTGCATCGTTGCGAAGGATGCAGCCGCTACCCTGACCAGAAAAGCCATCGACAAGCTGACCGAGCAGGCAAAGGGAATCGGTGCAAAGGGTCTGGCGTACATCCGCTGGGCAGATGAAAAGCCGAACTGCTCCTTTGCAAAATTTATGAGCGAAGAGGAGCTGACTGCTCTGCTCCATACGCTGGGATGTCAGCAGGGCGATGTGGTTCTGATTGTGGCAGATAAAGACCGTGTGGTCCTGCCGGTTCTCGGTCAGCTGCGTCTGACACTGGGCAAACAGCTGGGACTGATCCCGGAAGGCAAGTACAACTTCCTGTGGATTACCGAGTTCCCATTCTTCGAGTGGGATGAGGAATGCCAGAGCTGGTTGGCAATGCACCACCCATTCACCATGCCGCTGGAGGAGTGCCTGCCATACATCGACAGCGACCCGGGTTCGGTCCGTGCGCAGGCGTACGACATGGTAGTCAACGGCGTTGAGCTGCTCAGCGGCTCCATCCGTATCACCGACTACGAGCTGCAGCAGAAGATGTTTGAGGCATTGGGTCTGACCGAGGAAGAGATCGAGGCAAAATTCGGCTTCCTGGTAGATGCCTACAAATACGGCGCACCGCCGCACGGAGGCGCTGCTTTGGGTCTGGACCGCATTGTGATGACCATGTGCGGCTGCGATAATCTGCGCGACGTGGTCGCCTTCCCGAAGGTACAGAACGCCAGCGAACTGATGAGCCAGTGCCCGTCCCCGGTGGATAAAAAGAGCCTGGATGAGCTTGCCATCGCTGTGACCGAATTTGAAAAGGACGAATAATCCAAAACAAAACTCCCGCTGTGTTTAACACAGCGGGAGTTTTTATGTGGAAAACTTTGGTTAGTAGGTCAGTACCTCGGCGCCATCCTCGGTGACGGCAACGGTGATCTCCCACTGGGAGGAGAGCTTGCCGTCGCTGGTAATGACAATCCAATCCTGACCGGCAGCAGTGTCGGCGTGGGAGTCCAGCTTGACGTGGTAGCTGCCCTGGTTGATCATCGGCTCGATGGTGAACACCATGCCGGGCACCAGCAGCATATCGGTGCCTCTTCTGCCGACATAGCCGACCCACGGGTCTTCGTGGAAGGCAAGCCCTACGCCGTGACCGCCGATTTCGCGGACGACGGTGTAGCCGTTTTTATGGGCGTGGTCGGAGACTGCCTGTGCAATGTCTCCCAAAAATCCCCAGGGCTTGACCTCTTTGAGTCCCAGCTCGACACATTCTTTGGAAACCTGTACCAGTTGTTTTGCTTCCTCGGATACCTCGCCGATGCAGAACATACGGGAGGAGTCGGAGAAGTAGCCGTTGTAGATGGTGGATACATCGACATTGATGATGTCACCGCTGCGCAGCACCACCTTTTCCGAAGGGATGCCGTGGCAGACCTGGTTGTTGACCGAGGTGCAGACGCTCTTAGGGAAGCCTTCATAGTTGAGCGGAGCCGGGATGCCGCCTAAACGGGTGGTTTCTTCATAGACGATTTTGTCAATCTCCTCGGTGGTCATCCCTTCGTGGATTTTCTGCGCCACCAAATCCAGCACCGCGATGTTGATGCGGCTGCTCTGGCGGATGCCTTCGATCTGCTCGGGTGTTTTGATCATCTGGCGGGTGGGGACGGTGTGACCCTCGCGGCGGAAGCGGTCGATCTGTTCATCCATCTCCATGTGGCAATGTTTATATTTTTTCTGGCTGCCGCACCAGCATGGGTCGTTGCGGCCCAGTTTTTTTTCGGACATAATAGATTCCTCCTAGATTAAAATTCTTCCTTCAGGATTGAATACAGGCAGTCGTCGTAGATGATTCCTCCGTACCCCAGTACGGCGTGTCGCAGGCAACCTTCCAGTTGGAAGCCCAACTTGGCAAGCAGCGCGCGGGAGGCAGTGTTTGGGGAAAAGCATCGTGCGCAGAGCAGTTGTGCGCCCTGCGCAAACAGCTGCGGGATGAGGGCGGCAAGCGCCTCACTCATATAGCCCTGCCGGCACCAGGACTCGCCCAGATAGTAGGAAAGGCAGAGCGAACCGGTCTGATAGCGCATCCGGTCAGGGGAGAAAAAGGCAGCTCCGATAACAAACCCGCTGTCCTTGCAGGACAGCACCAGCATCGAGTCGTGCAGTTCGCTTAGCTGCTGTTCCATCTGCGGCAGCGTCAGTGGACGCATGGCGTTGTAGCGCAGGACAAAGGGACTGTTGCGGATGGCAAGCAGCGGCGCTGCATCCTGCTTGCAGGGCGGGCGCAGCTGTAAGCGTTCGGTTAGAATCGGTTGCATCTTTTTCTCCTCCTTTTTGTGCCGTCGGTCGATTTGTTTTTAGTATACAGCAGACGGTTGGAGGATTGCAAGTTTTCTGCAAGGGAAGGACAACTTTTTTCCGATATAGAAAAGAGGGTAGGAGTGTTTTCCACGTTTTCCATGGGGAATGGTGGAAAATATCCCACCTTACAGAAAAAGGGCAAGCAGCAAAGCAGCGATGAGACAAAAAAGACCGCGTAGCCGCACAAAGGACAGACAGTAGTCGCTGGCTTCGTTGTTTTTGACAACAAAGAAGGAGATGATTTTGCACAGCAGTTTCGACTCAAGGAGCATCATCGCACCAAGGGAACATAATAAAATAATCAACGGATATTTTGCCACATCCATTCTCTCCTTTCTGTTGGAGTCTGCGCTTTCTTTAAAAAAATTGTACCACAAAGAGGAAAACAAAGCCAGACAGCAAAAGGAGCCGAACTATTGGTTCGGCTCCTTTTGCTGTTAAACGACAGAAGAAAAAACGCTTTCGATTCGCTTGCCTGCACATTCCGGGGAATATTGCCAGCGGTCGATGTGTCCCGACTGGATAAAATAGTGCATCGGCAGCGGTTGGGCAGGCGCATCGAACGAATCAATGATAATCAGCTTGACCTTCATCTTTTCGGGAATCAGGCTTTTGATGTAGACGCTGGCTTGCTGTCCTGTGCGGACGCCGGTCTTTGGCTCAGCAAGTCCGGCAAGATTGGGAGCAAGCTCGACAAAGATGCCATAGCTTTCTACTGAGCGCACCTGTGCGGACACCGTTTGTCCCGGGGAAAACAGGGCGGCATTTTCCTCCCAGCTGCCCAGCAGCTCCTTGTGGCTGAGGGTCACACGCCCGTCGGCATCGACTGCGCAGACGACCGCACGGATGTCCTGTCCGGCAGAAAAGCGGTCGGCAGGATGGGAGATGCGGGAAACCGAGATGCAGTCGATGGGAATCATCGACGGGATGCCGCAGCCGATGTCCACAAAGCAGCCAAAACCCTCCAGATGGGTGACCCGGGCAGGGATGACATCCCCGGCAGTCAGCGAACGGATGTACTGCTCCAGACACAGCTGCTGCGCTGCCCTGCGGGAAAGGACCGGACAGAGGCTGCCGTCGCTCTGCTGCCCGATGCTCTCGATGAGAAAGCAGACCGGCTTGCCCACGCGGGAGAGCAGGGCGATGTCCCGCACCGAGCCGTCGGCAATCCCCAAAGCGCCTTCGCACCGCGGGATGATGCCGCGGCAAAATCCGAAATCGACGACCAAGTCGTGCTGCTGGGTACACAAAATGGCGCGTGCCTCCAGGATGGTGCGGGTGTGGAATGCCTCCCAAAGTCCGGCTGGATTGCGGCAGAGACTGCGGTTGGCAGCGGTATCCATCAGCCAACCCTCCGGCAAGAAATTTGTCATTTTTTCTTCCCTCCTTCTGTCCGGCACCTGGGTGCGGACAGTCTTTATCTAGTCTTTGTAAAGTAAGCTGATACCATCTATATGCGGACAAAAGAGGAATTATTTTTGTGTCGATGACAAACAAAATCTTTTTTACAAAGAAAAAGCCCTGTAAAATCTTGCTAAAGAGGGTGTGGGTTTGCTATAATAGATTCTGTATGCAGGATAAAGCAAAAGAAAGGAAAGCCGGATGAAAGGAGGGCGATGGACAACAATGGATGTGCGTGTGGGAGATATTCTTGTCATGAAGAAAAACCACCCCTGTGGGGAAAACAGATTTCTTGTACTGCGCAGCGGCATGGATTTTAAGCTTCGATGCACCGGCTGCGGCAGAGAGGTGATGGTTGCGCGCTCCAAAGCCGAAAAAAACATCCGGCAAATCGAGCGACCGTAAATCAGAAAATCCTTTCGGAGATAGACGATCATAGGACACAATTCGTTTTTTAAGGAGAATGTAAAGATGTTTGAACAGTTGAGCGGCGCCCAGGAGCGCTATCAGGCTATCAACGACCGGCTGATGGACCCGAATGTTGTCAGCGACCCCAAGCAGTATGCCGAGCTGATGAAGGAGTATAAAAATCTGACTCCAATCGTGGAAAAATACTGCGAGTATAAAAAAGCAACCGAGGACATGGAAGAAGCCAAGATGATGCTGGAGGAAGGCGGTCTGGACAAGGACTTCCGTGAGTTGATCGAAGAGCAGTATGAAACCAGCAAAAAGGACATCGAGGTCATTTCCGAGCAGCTGAAGATTCTGCTGATTCCAAAGGACCCGAACGACGACAAGAACGTTATCGTGGAAATTCGCGGCGGTGCAGGCGGCGACGAGGCTGCTCTGTTTGCAAACAGCCTGTACCGTATGTACTCGATGTATGCAGAAAGCCAGGGATGGAAGATCGAGGTGCTCAATGCCAATCCGACCGAGCTGGGCGGCTACAAGGAAATCAGCTTCTCAATCAACGGCGACGGCGCTTACTCCAAATTCAAGTTTGAATCGGGCGTACACCGCGTACAGCGTGTGCCGGAAACCGAGACCCAGGGTCGTATCCACACTTCTACCGTTACCGTAGCGGTACTGCCGGAGGTGGACGATGTAGAGGTCGAAATCAATCCGAAGGATTTGCAGATCGACACCTATCGTTCGGGCGGTGCAGGCGGTCAGCACGTCAATAAGACCGAGTCCGCTATCCGAATCACCCATCTGCCTACCGGCACAGTGGTTGAGTGTCAGGACGAGCGCAGCCAGTACAAGAACAAGGACAAGGCGATGAAGATTCTGCGTTCGCGCATCTATGAGAAGATGCAGCGCGAGCAGGAGGAGAAGATTGCCTCCGAGCGTAAATTGCAGGTCGGCGCAGGCGACCGTGCCGAGCGTATCCGCACCTACAACTATCCACAGGGCAGGGTGACCGACCACCGCATCGGTTTGACCCTGTATAAACTCGAACAAATTCTCAACGGCGACCTGACCGAGCTGTTTGATGCGCTGAATACCTTTGACCAGGCAGAAAAGCTCAAGGAAAGCTCCGGCAGCACCGGCGGAGAGAACTAATCGCAGGGTCGGATGAAAAGAGGCGATACCATGGATCAAAACCAAACGATGAGAACCTGTGATACCCTGCTGCTTTCGGCAGCAGATGGACAGCAGGCACTGCAAAAGGCAGGACAGCTCATCCGACAGGGTGGGCTGGTCGCCTTTCCGACCGAAACGGTGTACGGGCTGGGTGCAAATGCACTGGATCCGCAGGCGGTGCGGGGAATCTTTGCTGCCAAAGGGCGCCCGCAGGACAATCCGCTGATTATCCATCTGGAGGATGCGTCCCAGACGGCGCTGTATGCCAAAAATATTCCGCCGGTCTACTACCGGCTGTGCGAACAGTTTTCTCCGGGACCGCTGACCATCATCCTGCCCAAAAGGGAAAACATCCCGCTGGAAACCTCCGGCGGATTGGATACGGTAGCGGTGCGCATCCCCTCCCATCCGGTAGCCAGACAGATCATCCACTGGGCAGGCGTACCGGTGGCAGCGCCTTCGGCAAACCTGTCCGGCTCTCCAAGCCCGACCACTGCCGAACACTGCGTCAATGACCTGTGGGGAAGGGTGGATGCCATTGTGGACGGAGGCGCGTGCAGCGTGGGACTGGAATCGACCGTCCTGTCGCTGGCGGGGGAACGCCCTGTCCTGCTGCGTCCGGGTGCAGTGACTCCGCAGATGCTCCGTCCGTTTTTACCGGATTTGCAGCTGCATGAAGCCATTACTCACAAGCTTCGGGAAGGGCAGACCGCTACCTCCCCGGGGATGAAATATAAGCACTATGCACCAAAGGCACAGATCACGATTCTGGATGCGGACAGCCGCGAGTTTGTCGAGTATGTCAACCATCACCGGGAGGAAGGCTTGTTCGCTTTGTGCTTTGAGGAGGACCTTGCGGGACTGCAGGTGCCTGCCATCAGCTTGGGTGCAGACGATGAGGACCAGGCGCGGCGGCTGTTTGCAGCTCTTCGTGAGCTGGACCGGCGCGGAGCAAAGAAGGTGTACGCCCGTTGCCCCGATAAGGATGGGGTAGGGTTGGCAGTCTATAATCGTCTGATTCGCGCAGCAGCCTACCATGAGCAGTCGGTGGATGACCCAAAGCAGGAAAGGTATGATGGATAAGATGAAAAATTTGGTCGTTGGACTGACCGGACAGACCGGAGCGGGCAAAACCACCGTTTCGGACTATCTCAAGGAGAACGGCGTCACCATCATCGACGCGGACCACATCGCCCGCGAGGTGGTGGAAAGCGGCAGTGCCTGCATCGCAGACATTGCGTTGGAATTCGGTTGTGAGTACATCAATATGGATGGGACGCTCAACCGCAAAAAGATGGCAAAGACAGTATTTACAGACAAGGCAAAGCTCAAAAAGCTCAATGCCCTGATCTTTCCGTATATTATAGACAGCATCCGTACCCGCACCGCCCAGCTGCGCCGTGAACAGCAGGGCATCATCGTGCTGGATGCGCCCACCCTGTTTGAAAGCGGAGCGGACAGGGAATGTGACTATGTGGTTTCCATTACCGCTCCCCGACAGCTGCGCCGCGAACGGATTATCCGGCGCGACCGGCTGACCGAAGAGGAAGCGGATCAGCGCATCAACGCCCAGCACGACGAGGAATACTACAAAAGCCGCTCGTGGCAGGTGTTGGAAAACGACGGGAGTGTCGATGAACTGAAAAATCAGACCTCGATGCTGCTTTCCCGATTGGAAACGCTGCTGGAGCAGACGAATCAGTAGCTGTTTGAGCGAAAACAAAGGAGTTTGGTGTCTTTGAAAAAAAGGCGTACCTCAAAAGGCAAAGGCAGACGGACAGCCGTTTGGCTGGGACTGGCAGTGCTGCTGGCAGCGGCAGGCTTTGTACTGATGCGTCCTGCCACCGACAGTGTTTACCGCCAGATGTACCCGCGCAAGTACAGCCATTACATCGAGCAGTACAGCAGGGAGTATGGCGTGGACAAAAACCTGGTGTATGCGGTCACCCGCATTGAGAGCAACTTTGACCCGCAGGCGGTGTCCTCTGCGGATGCGCGCGGGCTGATGCAGATGACCAGCGATGCCTTCGACTGGGTGCAGTACCGCATGGGGGACGACAGCGGCGTCAGCTATGAGCAAATCTTCGAACCGAAGGTTGCCATCCGGTACGGGACTTATATGCTGCACCTGCTGCTGGAGGAGATGGGGGACGAAAAGCTTGCCATCTGCGCCTACCACGCGGGTATGAGCAACGTGCGCTCCTGGCTTTCGCAGGAAAACTATTCGAAAGATGGAAAAACACTTGACAAAATACCCTATTCTGATACAGAATGGTATTATGATAAAGTTTCTCAGGCAAAGCAGATCTATGAGGAGCTTTATTCTTAAAATTTTGATCTCTGCCGTGTCCTTGCAGGATGCGGTGCAGATAAATGCCTCTTTTCTCTGAAGGAGAAAGACTCTGCAAGGGAAAAGTCCCCGCAAAAGGGAAAAGGCTCAATTTTATCAATCAGGAGGATGAACGATATGGATAAGACCAAAGGCGAGCTGCTCCAGGAAGAACTGCTGTTCAAACAGGAAAACGGTACCACCCGTCTGTCTGATGAAGAAATCGACAAGGCGTATGCGTTTGCTGAGGACTACAAAAAGTTCATGGATGCTGCAAAGATCGAGATCGAGGCTGTTAAAGAGGCAATCAAGCTGCTTGAGGCAAACGGTTATCATGAATTTGAGAGAGGCAGAAAATACCTGCCGGGCGAAAGATTCTACTACAATAACCGTGGTAAATCTCTCATCTTCGGCACCATGGGTACACGTCCAATCGAAAAAGGCGTAAAGATCCTGGCTGCTCACGTAGATTCTCCAAGACTGGACCTCAAACCAAACCCACTGTTTGAAGAAGCTGAACTGGGCTTCCTCAGACCACATTACTACGGCGGCATCAAGAAATATCAGTGGCCGACCATTCCGTTGGCACTGCACGGCGACGTTTACAAGAAAGACGGTTCTGTTGTTACCATCACCATCGGTGAAGATGAGAACGACCCAATCTTCTGCGTAACCGACCTGCTGCCACACCTTTCTTCCAAACAGAGACAGCAGACTCTGGGCGAAGCATTCAAAGGCGAGTGCCTGAATATCCTCATCGGTTCCAGACAGTTCAAGGATGACAAAGCTTCCGAGAAGGTAAAACTGAACCTGATGAAGATCTTCAACGAAAAATACGGCATCACCGAGAGAGATTTCCTCGGTGCAGAGCTGTGCGTAGTTCCTGCTGACAAAGCAAGAGACGTTGGTCTGGACAGAAGCATGATCGGTGCTTACGGTCACGACGACCGCGTTTGCGCTTACACCGAGATGATGGCTGAGATCGACAACAAGAACCCAGAGTGGACCTCCGTTGTTATCTTCGCTGACAAAGAAGAGGTTGGTTCCGACGGCAACACCGGTATGCACTCCAGATTCCTCGAGTACTTCCTGGCAGACCTGGCAGAGCCATACGGCGTTCCGGTAAGACGCGTTCTGAGCAACTCCAAGTGCCTGTCCGCTGACGTAAGTGCAGCATTCGACCCGGCATTTGCAGACGCTTATGAAAAACAGAACTCCTCCTTCCTGAACTACGGCGTATGTGTTGTAAAATACACCGGTTCCGGCGGCAAAGGCGGCACCAACGACTGCAACGCAAAATTCACCAGCAAGGTATGCGCAATCCTGGATGAAGCAAACGTTGTATGGCAGATCGGCGAACTGGGCAAGGTTGACCAGGGCGGCGGCGGCACCGTTGCGAAATTCATCTCCGAGCTGGATGTTGACACCATCGACATCGGCGTACCGGTACTGTGCATGCACGCACCAATGGAGATCATCTCCAAGGTTGACCTGTATGAGACCTACCGTGGCTTCTACTCCTTCTTGGTAGCAGCAATCGACTAAGACAGGAAAACAAAACCCTCCGCAAATTTTGCGGAGGGTTTTTTGTGCTTTTGGGGGAATAGAGGAGAAGGTTGTATGAAAATGGAAGATGGAAAAGCAGAGCAAACAGCAGCTGGATTGGATTGCTGCTGCACAGAGGAAACTTTTTATACACCGGCAGATTGCAGGAAGAAATCCGCTGTGGTACAATGAAAAAAATGAGAGGGGGAGGGCGAATGTTTTTCTGGATGGATACTTTATTCCCGGTTTTTTTCTTTGCAATTACAGCAATCGTTGTAGCAACGTTCGTGGTGATATTTGTAAAAGGAATCAGGGAGTGGAACCACAACAACCATTCTCCGGTGCTGACAGTGCCGGCAAAGGTGGTGGCAAAACGAGAGCACCGCTCGCACAACAGTGCCGCAGGGGACGACATCGTCCACACCAGTACCAGCTACTATGCCACCTTTGAGGTAGAAAGCGGGGACCGCATGGAGCTGAGCCTTTCCGGCAGGGAATACGGGCTGCTGGCGCAGGGGGATGTGGGGAAGCTGACCTTTCAGGGAAGCCGTTATCACCGCTTTGAGAGAACCCGCGTACAGACAGGGCAGACAGAAGAGCCGACGGGAAATGATTGGTAAAAATTTGGCATATATAAACAAAACTCCGATTAAAAAATCGGAGTTTTTCTTCAAGCCCGCAACAGGCAAAAGATTGACTTTAAGGACAAAATACAATATAATATTATAATGTATCAAAATGGCTACTTATGGATTTAACCAAATATATTGTAGCACACAACAGTTGAAAATTCAATACCTTCTTGCAGGATATTGAATTTAAAGGGAAAAAAGTTGTACACAATAGACAATTTTCAAATAAGCGGATTGGAGTGGATAAGCCTATGGTGAATGTTAAGCCGGTACATCTGGGTAAAAATGTTCGAATGAGCTTTTCTCGGATCGATGAGGTTCTGGAAATGCCAAACCTGATCGAGGTGCAGAAAAACTCCTACAAATGGTTTCTTGAGGAGGGATTGAAGGAAGTATTTAAGGATATTTCCGAGATTTCGGACTATCAGGGCAATCTGGTGCTCGACTTTATTGACTACCGTCTTGACGAGACCCCAAAATACACCATCGAAGAGTGCAAAGAGCGTGACGCGACCTATGCGGCTCCTCTGCGCGTTCGTGCAAGCCTGCTGAACAAGGAAACCGGAGAGGTAAAAGAGCAGGACATCTTTATGGGTGATTTTCCGGTCATGACACCAAGCGGCACCTTCATCATCAACGGTGCAGAGCGTGTCATTGTTTCCCAGCTGGTTCGTTCCCCCGGTGTTTATTATGGAGTATCCCGCGACAAAGCCGGTAAAGAGCTGTTCTCCACCACAGTGATTCCAAACCGCGGCGCATGGCTTGAATATGAGACCGACTCCAACGACGTTTTCTATGTTCGTATTGATAAAAACAGAAAGCTGCCGGTAACCACCTTCATCCGTGCTCTCGGACTTTCCAGCGACGGACAGATCCTGGAATTCTTTGGAGATGACCCGCGCATCGTTGCGACCATCGAAAAGGACAGCACCAACAACACCGAAGAAGCGCTGCTGGAAGTATACAGAAAGCTGCGTCCGGGCGAGCCGCCGACAGTGGACAGCGCACAGAGCCATCTGAACGCACTGTTCTTCGACGCAAGAAGATATGACCTGTCCCGCGTTGGACGTTATAAATACAATAAAAAACTGGGCATCGCTTCCCGTATCAACGGACACATTGTTGCCGAGCCAATCATCAACAGCCGCACCGGCGAAGTGATGGCAGAGCCGGACGAAGTGCTGACCCGTGCAAAAGCAGAGGAGATCGAGCGCGCAGGCGTGGACACCGTTTTCCTCAAGTGCGGCGACCGCATTGTCAAGGTCATCTCCAACGGCATGGTGGACCTGCTGGACTATGTTTCCTGCTACACCGAGGATGAACTGGAAGAAATCGGCGTCAACGAGAAGGTACGCTTCAGCGTGCTGTGCGAGATTCTGGACAGCTGCAGCTCCGACGAGGACTTGCGCCAGATGATTAAGGACCGCGCAGATGACCTGATTCCAAAGCACATCATCAAGGACGACATCTTTGCGACCATCAACTATCTGTGCTGCCTGGGCAACGGCGTCGGCTCCACCGACGACATCGACCATCTGGGCAACAGAAGAATCCGCTCGGTCGGCGAGCTGCTGCAGAACCAGTTCCGCATCGGCTTCTCCAGAATGGAGAGGGTCATCCGCGAGCGTATGACCACACAGGCACAGGATATGGAGGTCATCACCCCACAGGCGCTGATCAACATCCGTCCGGTGGTTGCTTCCATCAAGGAATTTTTCGGTTCCTCTCCTCTGTCTCAGTTTATGGACCAGAACAACCCTCTGGCAGAACTGACCCACAAGCGCCGTCTTTCTGCGCTGGGTCCTGGCGGTCTTTCCCGTGACCGTGCCGGATTTGAGGTCCGTGACGTACATTACAGCCACTACGGAAGAATGTGCCCGGTAGAGACCCCTGAAGGTCCGAACATCGGTCTGATCTCCTACCTGGCTACCTTTGCAAGAATCAACAAATACGGCTTTGTAGAGGCACCATATCGCCGCGTGGACAAAGAAACCGGCAAGGTGCTCGACGAAGTAGAATATATGACTGCTGACCGCGAGGATGAGTTCATCGTCGCACAGGCAAACGAACCGCTGACCGAAGAAGGCACCTTTGCCAACAAGATGGTATCGGTTCGTCACCGCGACATGGTTAAAATCGTAGAGCGTGAACAGGTAGACTACATGGACGTATCTCCAAAGATGGTTGTATCGGTTGCAACTGCGATGATCCCATTCCTGGAGAACGACGATACCAACCGTGCGCTGATGGGTGCGAACATGCAGCGTCAGGCAGTTCCGCTTCTCAAGACCGAGAACCCAATCGTTGGTACCGGTATGGAGTATAAAGCGGCAGTTGACTCCGGCGTTTGCGTTGTTTCCGACGTCAACGGCGTGGTTGACCGCGTAGACGCGACTAAGGTCGTTGTCAGAACTGATGAGGGAGAGCTGAAAAACTTCCACATCATCAAGTTCATGCGCTCCAACCAGGGCACCTGCTTCAACCAGCGTCCAATCGTCAGCGCAGGCGAACGAGTTACCGTCGGTCAGGTACTGGCAGATGGTCCTGCGACCAGCAACGGCGAGATTTCGCTGGGTAAAAATGCGCTGATCGGCTTTATGACCTGGGAAGGCTACAACTACGAGGACGCGGTTCTGCTCAACGAGAGAATGGTCCGCGACGACGTATATACCTCCATTCATATCGAGGAACACGAAATCGAAGCGCGTGACACCAAGCTCGGACCGGAAGAGATTACCCGCGACATTCCAAACGTGGGCGAGGATGCTCTGAAGGAATTGGACGAGCGTGGCATCATCCGCATCGGTGCAGAGGTACATTCCGGCGACATTCTGGTCGGTAAGGTTACCCCGAAGGGTGAAACCGAGCTGAATGCAGAGGAAAGACTGCTGCGCGCCATCTTCGGTGAAAAGGCAAGAGAGGTCCGCGATACCTCCCTGCGCGTTCCGCACGGCGAATACGGCATCATCGTGGATGTCAAGGTGTTCACCAGAGAAAATTCGGATGAGCTTTCTCCGGGTGTCAACATGGTCGTTCGCTGCTATATCGCACAGAAACGTAAGATCTCCGTCGGAGATAAGATGGCGGGACGTCACGGAAACAAGGGTGTTGTTTCCCGCATCCTGCCGCAGGAAGATATGCCGTTCCTGGAGGACGGACGTCCGCTGGACATCGTGCTCAACCCACTGGGCGTACCTTCCCGTATGAATATCGGTCAGGTTCTGGAGGTCCACCTTGGACGTGCGGCAGCAGAGCTTGGCTGGAAGATCATGACACCGGTATTTGACGGTGCAAACGAAAACGACATCAAGGAATGCCTTGAGATGGCAGGACTGCGCGGCGATGGTAAGACCATCGTTTACGACGGACGTACCGGTGAGCCGTTCGACAACCCGGTTACCGTCGGCTATATGTACTACCTCAAGCTGCATCACCTGGTAGACGATAAGATCCACGCACGTTCCACCGGTCCATACTCTCTGGTTACCCAGCAGCCTCTGGGTGGTAAAGCTCAGTTCGGCGGTCAGCGTTTCGGTGAGATGGAGGTTTGGGCACTGGAGGCTTACGGTGCAGCTTATACCCTGCAGGAAATCCTGACGGTTAAGTCGGACGATGTCATCGGACGTGTAAAGACCTTCGAGGCAATCGTAAAAGGCAAAAACGTGCCGAAGCCGGGTATCCCAGAGTCCTTCAAGGTACTCATCAAAGAGCTGCAGTCGCTGTCGCTGGATGTCAAGGTGCTGGATAAGAACAACGAGGAGATCGACCTCAAGCAGGATTTGGATGATGATGTTGGCTTCAACGGCGGCGAACGCTACCAGGAGGAGGACGATGGTACCACCTTCCAGAGCGAAAATGTTGCAGTTGACTCCGAATTTGAGGACAGCTTTGCTGTGGAACATCCAGATCTTCCAGAGGAAGATGATTTCGGCGGACTGCTGGATGAATTCTCTGACTTTGGTCTTGATGATAACGAAGATAATATGTAATAAAGGAAGAAGGGGTCGTATCAATGGAATTTAATGTGTTCGAGTCTATTAAAATCGGCTTGGCTTCTCCGGAAAAAATCAGGGAATGGTCCTATGGCGAGGTAAAAAAACCGGAAACCATCAACTACCGCACCCTGAAGCCAGAACGCGATGGTCTGTTCTGCGAGCGTATCTTTGGTCCTACCAAGGACTGGGAGTGTTACTGCGGCAAGTATAAACGCCTGCGCTATAAAGGCAAGATCTGTGAGCGCTGCGGAGTTGAGGTCACCAAATCCAAGGTCCGCCGCGAAAGAATGGGTCACATCGAGCTGGCAGCTCCGGTTTCCCACATCTGGTACTTTAAGGGTACCTCCTCCAGAATGGGTCTGCTGCTGAATATGTCGCCCAGACTTCTGGAAAAGGTGCTGTACTTTGCTTCTTATATCGTAACCGATCCGGGAACCACCAATCTGAAAAAATACACCCTTCTTTCCGAGAAGGAATACCGCGATATGCGCGAGGCATATGAGGACGAGTTTGAAGCAGCAATGGGTGCAGAAGCCATCAAAAAGCTGCTGGAGGACCTCGACCTCGAACAGCTCTCCAGAGAGCTGAAGGACGAGCTGGAAACCCTTCCGGTTGGTCAGAAGAGAGCCAGAATCCTCAAAAGACTGGAGGTCGTTGAAGCGTTCCGCCTCAGCGGCAACCAGCCTTCCTGGATGATCATGGACGTTGTTCCGGTCATCCCGCCGGACATCCGTCCGATGGTACAGCTGGACGGCGGCAGATTTGCCACCAGCGACCTGAATGATCTGTACAGAAGGGTCATCAACCGCAACAACCGTCTGAAAAAGCTGATCGAGCTGGGCGCACCGGACATCATCGTGCGCAACGAGAAGAGAATGCTGCAGGAATCGGTCGACGCGCTGATTGACAACGGACGTCACGGCAGACCGGTAACCGGTCCAAACAATCGTCCGCTCAAATCCCTGTCCGATATGCTCAAAGGTAAACAGGGTCGTTTCCGTCAGAACCTGCTGGGTAAACGTGTAGACTACTCCGGTCGTTCGGTAATCGTTGTCGGACCGGACCTGAAGATGTACCAGTGCGGTTTGCCAAAGGAGATGGCGCTCGAGCTGTTCAAACCATTCGTTATGAAACGTCTGGTTGACCAGGAGATTGCCACCAACATTAAAAATGCCCGCAAGATGGTGGACAGAGCTTCGATGAAAGAAGTTTGGGATGCACTGGAAGTTGTCATCAAGAACCATCCGGTTCTGCTCAACCGTGCGCCTACCCTGCATCGTCTGGGTATCCAGGCGTTTGAGCCGATCCTGGTAGAGGGTCGTGCAATCCGTCTGCACCCACTGGTATGTACCGCCTTCAACGCCGACTTCGACGGCGACCAGATGGCGATTCACCTCCCGCTGTCCGCAGAAGCGCAGGCAGAAGCGCGCTTTTTGATGCTGGCAGCAGGCAACCTGCTCAAACCGTCGGATGGTCGTCCTGTTACCATCCCGACACAGGATATGATCCTCGGCTCCTACTACCTGACCATGGTACGCGATGACGAGCCGGGCGCAGGAAAAGTATTCCGCAACTTCGATGAAGCCAAGATGGCATATGACACCGGCGTCGTTGGACTGCACGCACCGATCAAGGTCCGCGTATCCAAGGAAATCGAGGGCAAGACCATCAGCCGCATCATCGACGCTACCGTCGGACGCATCATCTTCAACGACCCGATTCCACAGGATTTGGGCTTTGTAGACAGAACCGATTCGGAAAAACAGTTTGACCTTGAGGTCACCTTCCTGGTACGTAAAAAACAGCTCGGTCAGATTATCGACAAGTGCATCCGCTCCTGCGGTACTGTGCGCACCTCCGAGATTCTGGACCGCATCAAAAACCAGGGCTTTAAATATTCCACCAAGAGCGGCTTGACCGTCGCTGTCCGCGATGCGCTGATTCCTGAGAACAAACAGGAGCTGATTGCACAGGCGGATGAAAAGGTTGCACAGATCAAACGTCAGTACGACCGTGGTCTGATTTCGGACGATGTACGTTACGACCGTGTTATCAAGGTTTGGAACGACACCACCGAGATGGTTAAGAAGGAACTGAGCACCACATTCGGTGAGCGCAACCCGATCTATATGTTTGCAGATTCCGGTGCGCGAGGCTCTATGGAGCAGATCCGTCAGCTGGCAGGTATGCGCGGACTGATTGCAAATACCTCCGGTAAAGCCATCGAAATCCCAATCAAATCCAACTACCGTGAAGGTCTGAACATCTTGGAGTACTTCCAGTCCTCCCGAGGCGCTCGTAAAGGTCTGGCAGATACCGCGCTGCGTACTGCGGACTCCGGTTACCTGACCCGTCGTCTGGTAGACGTTTCGCAGGATGTTATCGTCCGCAGCGACGACTGCGGCACCCATGAGGGTATCGTGGTTTATGACATCACCGACAGCGGACGTGTCATCGAAAGTTTGGCAGAGCGTCTGACCGGACGCTACCTGGCAGACGATGTCGTTCATCCAGAGACCGGCGAGGTTCTGGCAACCCGCGAAAAGATGATCGACGAAAAGACTGCACAGAAGATCGTCGATGCAGGCATCACACAGGTTAAGATTCGCTCCATCCTCAACTGTCAGGCGAAGAAAGGTGTCTGCGCGAAGTGCTACGGCGCCAACCTTGCAAACGGTCAGCCGGTCGGCATCGGTGAGGCAGTCGGTGTTATCTCCGCACAGTCCATCGGTGAGCCTGGTACCCAGCTGACCATGCGTACCTTCCATACCGGCGGTGTCGCATCGGCAAGCGATATTACACAGGGTCTTCCAAGGGTCGAGGAGCTGTTCGAGGCAAGAAAACCGAAGAATGCGGCAATCATCAGCCACGTTTCCGGTGTTGCCAACTTCCGTCTTGACCACAAGGGCGCTAATACCGTCAACGTCACCAGCGAGGACGGAGAGGTGTTCACCAAGATTGTACCGTTCGACTACAAGATCATCGTTCAGGAAGGTCAGTATGTCGAAAAAGGTCAGCTGATTACCGAAGGTTCTGTTGAGCCGGGTGAGGTTCTTGCAGTCAGCGGCGAGCTGGCAGTTCAGGACTACCTCATCAAAGAGGTACAGCGCGTATACCGTACACAGGGTGTAGATATCAACGATAAGCACATCGAGGTCATCGTTCGTCAGATGATGCGCAAGGTCCGCATCGATGACGGCGGCGATACCAAGCTGATCACCGGCTCGCTGATTGACAAATCCGAGCTGCGTGAAGCAAATGAAGAGCTGCTGGCTCTGGAGGCACAGGATGGAATCCATCGCAAACCTGCCACCTCCCATGCAGTTCTCATGGGTATCACCAAGGCTTCTCTGGCAACCGACTCCTTCATGTCGGCGGCTTCCTTCCAGGAGACCACCCGCGTCCTCACCGAGGCGGCAATCAAAGGTAAGGTCGACCCGCTCAGCGGCTTGAAAGAGAACGTTATCATCGGTAAGCTCATCCCAGCCGGAACCGGTATCATCGAGTATATCGAACCGGAGAAGGAAGAGGAACCGGAAGAACCGATTGTGGAAGCAGAGGGCAGCGATGCCATCGTAGAAGCTCCTGAAGAAGAGCAGCAGGAAGCGGCAGCACTCTAAAATCAGATAAAATTTTTAAAAGCACATCGGAAGATTCCGGTGTGCTTTTTTTAATCGAAAACAAAAGAATCATTTCACAAAAGCGGTTGTCTAAATTTGGTCATTTGTCGAATTGATAAATAGCTGCAATATGCTACAATAATAGCAACACTCGGAATCAACTTCAAAGGAGGAACGACCATAAAAAAAGGATATGTGCATGTTTGCTTGCAGCTGTTATGACAGCAATTTTAAGTATCAGCAGCTTTGCTACCCCAATCGACATGGGACCTAGGATGAGCCTTTCTTCCACCGTGCAGGAAAAGAAGGGGATAAAGGGCAAAAGCCTGACTGCCAAGCAGCTTGAGGAATTGAAGAAGGAGGAGAGTACCCTTTTCGATTACCCGGAGGTGAGCACTTCCTATATTGATAAAAAGAAGATGGTGCTTGAGTTGGATGTAGTGGGACAGGCATCGGCAGGACTGAAGAAAAAGCTGCAAGGTATTCAGAACAAGTACGGTGTCGATTCCAAAATCACCATCGTCGAGGAGTATGAATGGGTCGATTTGCCGCTGGCAGAGGAGCCGACAGAACCCTCTGCTCAGGACCCGGAGCAGATAAAAAACAGGAAGAACTGAAAAAGTGGTATCAAGGGTTGACCGAAGAACAACTCTCATTTGTCCGCTCAGCCATACAGGAGGAAGAATATAAGCGTTTAGGACTTGAGGAAGAAAATCGGGCAAACGAGGTGGACAAGCTTACCGCATATTTGAAAAAGAATCTTTCCAAGACACAGTATACCTATATTTCTGATGAATACACTTCGGTTCGAATTGGAATCCCAAGCAACAAGTACAGGGAGACAATCGAGTCCCTGTATCGAAAGTACAGCAAAACAAATCCGAACAGCGTAACCGTTTTCTACGAACTTTGTCCGCTTTCTTTAAAGGAGCTGGAAAAGGCAATGGAGGAGCTGCAAAAGGACAGTCAACTGAAAAAGATGATGGAAAATAATCTCGGTGCTCTGTTTATCAATCAAAGCTGGATTGATTTGTATTGGACAAACGGTGTCCCAAAAGGATTTGAGGAGTGGCTGTCCAACAACCAATATCAAAAGCTGATTTATGTTCGGGAAAACCAGAAGCCGCTGCTGTTAGATTCGCCTGGTCTGTAAGGATTCGGTAACAACTGCAAATGAAAGAAAAAGAGGGCAATTTGCCCTCTTTTTTTCTGCACAGGAATAAAATGCCTGTCAAGGGAGCATCCTGTAACCGGGAATGTTTCGCTTTGTATAAGGAGAAGGGCATAAAAGAGCGGAAAATTGGCGTAAATGTCGATAGAAAATTTGTTGACAGAATGCGGCAGGAATGATAAAATATTTAATTGGTAGGGCTTGCGCAGGGATAACCTGCACACCAAAAAACAGCCGGTCCTATTAAAAAACAAATCTTTCGATACTTTAGTAAGGAGGTGCAATATGCCAACCTTTAACCAGTTAGTTCGTAAAGGCAGAGAGTCTGTAGAGAAAAAGTCCACAGCGCCAGCTCTTCTGAAAGGATGGAACTCCCTGAAGAGAGAAGCAATCGACCAGAATTCTCCACAGAAACGTGGTGTATGTACTGCAATCAGAACCCAGACACCAAAGAAACCAAACTCCGCGCTGCGTAAAGTAGCAAGAGTACGTCTTTCCAACGGAATCGAAGCAACCGCTTACATTCCAGGTATCGGTCACAACCTTCAGGAGCACTCTGTTGTTCTGATTCGTGGCGGCCGTGTAAAGGACCTCCCTGGTGTTCGTTACCACATCATCCGCGGTACACTCGATACACAGGGTGTAGCCAACAGAATGCAGAGCCGTTCCAAGTACGGCGCAAAACGTCCAAAGAAGAAGTAATAAAACTCCATTTTCATTCGACAATAACCGCTCATGTGGGCTTTTATATAGCTGAAAGCAGGGAGCACCTGCGATTGGCGTCATAGAAGACTTCACATTGGCAAACGGGAGTTTTGTCACTTTCGAGTACCGATGAATTCAGACTGTGAAGGAGGGAAGCGAAGTGCCAAGAAGAGGTCAAATCGCTAAACGTGATGTATTGCCAGATCCAATGTACAATTCCAAGCTGGTAACACGTTTGATCAACAATATCATGTACGACGGTAAGAAGGGTGTTGCCCAGAAGATCGTCTACGGTGCATTCGAAATCGTAAACGAAAAGACAGGCAAAGATGCTCTGGAAGCTTTCAAAGAAGCTCTGGAAAACATCATGCCGGTTCTGGAAGTTAAAGCACGCCGTATCGGTGGTGCTACCTATCAGGTACCAATGGAGGTCCGTCCAGCTAGAAGACAGACCCTGGGTCTGAGATGGCTGACCAACTACTCCAGAGCTCGTTCCGAGAAAACCATGAAAGAGCGTCTGGCTGGCGAAATCATTGATGCAATCAATGGTACCGGCGGCGCTGTTAAGAAACGTGAGGATACTCACAAAATGGCAGAAGCAAACAAAGCTTTCGCACATTACAGATTCTAATCAGGACAGTGTTGAAGCAGCCGTGCCCGGGGGCTGTCTGGGCGCCGCTGCTTTGGCGGTTCTGGTTTTTTACTACCCGAATATGATTGAACTATTGCGAAGGAGGACAATATGCCAAGAGACGTTGCATTAGCTATGACTCGTAACATCGGCATAATGGCGCACATCGATGCTGGTAAAACTACCACCACTGAGCGTATTCTGTACTACACCGGTATCAACCACAAGATCGGTGAAACTCATGATGGTAGCGCAACGATGGACTGGATGGTACAGGAGCAGGAAAGAGGTATTACCATTACTTCCGCTGCTACAACCTGCTACTGGAAGAACCACCGCATCAACATCATCGATACTCCTGGACACGTTGACTTTACAGTAGAGGTAGAGCGTTCCCTGCGCGTCCTCGACGGTTCTGTAACAGTAATGTGTGCTAAGGGCGGTGTTGAACCACAGTCCGAAACTGTATGGCGCCAGGCTGATAAATATCGCGTTCCAAGAATGATCTATGTAAATAAGATGGACATCATGGGTGCAGACTTCTACAATGTTCTGGACATGATCCATGACCGTCTGAAATGTAATGCAGTTCCGATCCAGCTGCCAATCGGCTCCGAGGCTTTCTTTGAGGGTCTGATCGACCTGGTAGAGATGAAGGCTTACATTTACAACGATGACATGGGCAAGGATATTTCTGTTGTTGATATTCCTGACAACATGAAAGACCAGGCTGAAGAGTATCATGTAAAGATGCTGGAATCCATCTGCGAGCAGGACGAAGAACTGATGGAAAAATACCTCAATGGTGAGGAACTGACCATCGAAGAGATCAAACACGCGATCCGTGTAGATACTCTGGCAAACAGAATGGTTCCTGTATGCTGCGGTACCTCTTATAAGAATAAAGGTGTTCAGAAGCTGCTCGACGCTATCGTCGACTACATGCCAGCTCCAACCGACGTACCGGACATCAAGGGCGTAAGCCTGGACAGCGACGAGGAAGAGGACAGACCTTCTTCCGATGACGCTCCGTTCGCAGCTCTTGCTTTCAAGATTGCGACCGACCCATACGTTGGTAAGCTCTGCTTCTTCCGCGTATACTCCGGTGTTGTCAATACCGGTGATACCGTCCTCAACGCAACCAAAGGTCATACCGAAAGAATCGGTCGTATCCTTCAGATGCACGCAAACCACAGAAAAGATATCGATGCTTGCTACGCAGGTGATATCGCTGCTGCGGTAGGTGTTAAGAAGGTAACCACCGGTGATACCCTGTGTGATCCAAAAGCTCCTATCATCCTGGAGTCTATGGAATTCCCAGAACCGGTTATCCGTGTTGCTATCGAGCCTAAGACTAAAGCAGGTCAGGAAAAGATGGGTATTGCTCTGGCAAAACTGGCAGAGGAAGACCCGACCTTCAAGACCTACACAGACGAAGAAACCGGACAGACCATCATCGCCGGTATGGGTGAGCTCCATCTGGAGATCATCGTTGACCGTCTGCTGCGTGAGTTCAAGGTAGAGGCAAACGTAGGTAAGCCACAGGTAGCTTACAAAGAAACCATCAGAAAACCTGCTGATGTTGATATGAAATACGCTCGTCAGTCCGGTGGTAAAGGTCAGTACGGTCACGTTAAGATCAGAGTTACCCCGAACGAGTCCGGTAAGGGCTACGAGTTCATCAACAGCGTTGTCGGCGGTGCGATTCCGAAGGAATACATCCCAGCTGTTGACGCAGGTATCCAGGGCGCTATGCAGGCTGGTGTACTGGCCGCTTATCCGGTTGTTGACGTTAAGGTAGAGCTGTACGACGGTTCTTTCCATGAGGTCGACTCCTCTGAGATGGCGTTCAAGATCGCTGGTTCTATGGCGTTCAAAGAGGCTATGAGAAAGGGCGACGCTGTTCTGCTCGAGCCTATCATGAAGGTAACCGTTATCACTCCAGACGATTATCTGGGCGATGTTATCGGTGACCTGAACTCCCGCCGTGGTCAGATCCAGGGTATGGATGCAAGACATGGCGTACAGCAGGTAAATTCCTTTGTTCCACTGTCCGAGATGTTCGGTTATGCAACCGACCTGCGTTCTAAGACACAGGGTCGTGGTCAGTACACCATGGAGCCTTCTCACTACGTAGAAGTTCCAAAGAGCATTAGCGAAAAGATTATCTCTGCAAGAACCAAAGGAGAATAATCGCCATTAGCGGCATTTTTGCCGCACCTAAGCGAAATTTTGGGAATATTTCCGCTATTTTTGCGGGATTGCCCTTGATTTTTTGGCGATAAATTGTTACAATACGAATTGTAACATATAAAACTATGATTACGGGATAATCCCCGTATTGAAAAGGGAGGAAATAACCATGGCAAAAGCTAAATTCGAAAGAAACAAGCCACATGTTAACATTGGTACCATCGGTCACGTTGACCACGGTAAAACTACTCTGACTGCTGCTATCACCAAAGCTCTGTCCCTCAAAGGTCAGGCTAAATTCGAAGACTACGCTAACATCGATAAAGCTCCAGAAGAGAGAGAACGTGGTATCACCATCAACACTTCTCACGTTGAGTACGAGACTGCAAAAAGACACTACGCTCACGTTGACTGCCCAGGACATGCTGACTACGTTAAGAACATGATCACCGGTGCTGCTCAGATGGACGGCGCTATCCTCGTTGTTTCTGCTGCAGACGGTCCGATGCCACAGACCCGTGAGCACATCCTGCTCTCCCGTCAGGTAGGCGTTCCTTACATCGTAGTATTCATGAACAAAGCTGACCAGGTTGACGACCCTGAGCTGCTCGAGCTGGTAGAGATGGAAATCCGTGACCTGCTCAACGAGTACGACTTCCCAGGCGACGACACCCCAATCATCTGTGGTTCCGCTCTGAAAGCTCTGGAAGCACCAGACGATCCTTCCGATCCAGCTTACGAGCCAATCTACAAACTGATGGATGCTGTTGACGAATACATCCCAACCCCAGAGAGAAACGAAAACCTGCCATTCCTGATGCCTGTTGAGGATATCTTCACCATCACTGGTCGTGGTACCGTTGCTACTGGTAGAGTTGAGAGAGGCGTTCTGAAACTCTCCGAAGAGGTCGAAATCGTTGGTCTGCAGGAAGAGAAGATGAAGACCGTTGTTACCGGTATCGAAATGTTCAGAAAGCTGCTCGACTTCGCTGAAGCTGGCGATAACATCGGCGCTCTGCTGCGTGGTGTTCAGAGAACTGACATCAAACGTGGTCAGGTACTGTGCAAACCAGGTTCCATCCATCCACACACCAGATTCCATGGTCAGGTTTACGTTCTGAAAAAAGATGAAGGTGGCCGTCATACCCCATTCTTCAACAACTACAGACCACAGTTCTTCTTCAGAACTACCGACGTTACTGGCGTAATCAAACTGCCAGAAGGCGTTGAGATGTGCATGCCTGGCGATAACGTTGAGATGGACGTTGAGCTGATCACTCCAATCGCTATCGAAGAAGGTCTGCGTTTCGCTATCCGTGAAGGTGGCAGAACCGTAGGTTCCGGCGTTGTTACCAAGATCGTTGAGTAATCTCTGATTGCTTGATTCTTTTGAATAACTGACGTTTTCAAGAAGGTACAGATTTTATCTGTACCTTCTTTTTTTGCACTCTTTGTAAGAATACAGTAAACTTTAAAGGATATATTTACAAAATATAACTTTACGAGAGTAAAAATGACAAACAGATTACAAAAATTTTAAAATCCCCTTGTTTTTCTGTAATTTATATTGTATACTAAATGGTAGATGAACGTGCAGCACTTGGAATGTTTTCCGATTTGGAAAGCATATTATTTTGATAAGAAGGAGGCGGCACGATGAAAAAAGTAAAACGGATGTTGGTTTCTTTTGGAATGGCAATGACTATGATGCTCAACCTGAGTGCCGTTTCCTATGCGGTGCAGTTGCCGCAGCTGCCGCTGTCACTGATGATTGGACAGACCGCTCCGGTGTCGATGGAGCAGTCGCAGTACAGCTTGCAGCTTTCTCAGGCACAGGTCAAGCACACCGAAGCTATCGCCCAGTTGCTTTCTCTGCCGCAGCAGACCGAAAAGCTGGAGGATATGGACGAGCTGCGCTTTTTCCCGGGGGACATCCTTTACATCCCTATCGTCAATCGCCTGACAGGCGAACTGTACACCCAAAAGAGCCGACCGTCCAACTGGGCAATCGAGACCACCGGCATCGACCCACAGGTCATTTCGCAGGTGCGTTGGGCAAATGAAACGGGAAGCTTGAATGTTGCTGTTGATTTTGTAGCTACCTTACCGCAGTCGAAGGATATTCCGATGTACGGTCAGCTTGCCTTGTACGATGAACAGAGCAGAACTTCCTCCGAGTGGCTGCCGCTGGAGCTTACCTTTGGAAATGCAATCAAAGAGGTGCAGCCCAGAGGGATTACCGAGGTCAGCTCACCGATGAACCTGCACGCAGGACAGATTTACCAAGGGGAAGAGGTCATCCTTTCCTTTGGCGGCAATGTCTACTTTAAAGATGCAGTGCTCCAGCCGGGACAGACCATCTATCTGGATTTGGATTGCAGCTTTGATTCACAGATTGCCAACCGTTACAAGGCGTTTGATATTCAGTGCTATCGCTTTAACGGCGATGAGGACAGCTTTTCACAACCGGGCAGGGTCTGCCTGCCGGTTCAGCGCACCGACTCCTATGTGTATGAGGTGGTCAACGGGGAATTAAAGGCGTTGCAGACGCAGGTGGATGAGGACAGTGGGCTGCTTTGCTTCTATGCAGAGTCGTTGGGCTACTACATCGTTTCCCCTAGCTTGATGGGATAAAAAGAATCAAGAGCTTTTATGCGGAGGGACTGTTGATGCAGTCCCTCCGTTTTTTTTGTCACGTCTGTCAAATAAACAAACAAAATAAACGAAAATCTGCTATTAAATTTTGTACGGTATTAAGTCCAGCTAGGTATTGTGTAATACAAGGTACTATGCTATAATATGGGTACAGAGGGGGGAGGAAATGAATACACAATTTCGCAAGGGCGTTATCGAGATGTGTGTCCTTGCCCTGATCGAGCGCAAGGACATGTACGGTTATGAGATTGTACAAAGCATCGCTTATTACACCGAGATCAACGAAGGGACGGTCTATCCGATTCTGCGGCGATTGACGCAGGAGGAATATTTTGTGACCTATTTAAAAGAAAGCACCGTCGGTCCGGCTAGGAAATATTACCACATGACCGAAAAAGGAAAGGGGTATCTTGGCTCGCTGAAAGCGGATTGGGATGATTTTTCCAAAATGGTCAACGAGATTTTGAGAGGTGAGGTTGTTGAATAAACAGGAATATTTGGAGCGCTTGCAGGAGTGTCTCAAGCATAAATTACCCCGGGAAGAGATTGAAGACATCATGCGGGATTATGCCGAGTACTTTGAGGAGGGCAGGCGCCAGAGCCAGCAGGATTCTCAGATTGCAGCCAAATTAGGGGACCCGGAGCTGGTGGCGCAGCAGCTGATTGAGGAGAGTCAGGAACAGGCGGAGGAAAAGGTCCATGTGGGTGCAGAGAAAAAAGCGCCTTGGAGCCACGCCTGGGGTTATGTCACCGACAAGGTGAAGGACGCCAAAGAAAAGTTTGACCAGTGGGACAAGGGAGAAGGCGCTCAGGAGCGTCCGCAGCCGGAAGCCGAGCAGCCACAGAAGAGTGAAAAAGTTTCTTCGGGACCAAAACAGCACGACGAAGAGGGCGTGATTTTGCGCTTCTGCAAAGCAATCGGGAGAGGCTGCCGTTGGCTGATGCTGGCTGCTATCGCTGTGATGCTCTTCTGTTTTGTTGCTGCACTCAGCATGGGTGTGCTGACCGTTTGGGCGAGTCTGTTGGGAGTTTTGCTGTTTGCATTGACAGCAGCTGTGGTGATGGCGCTGGTCGGTTGTATCGGCATCATCCTGTGTGGCTTTGCCTTTGTACTGGTCGGCAAGGGCGCGGGCGGCGCGCTGCTCTTTGGTTCGCTTGCCTGCATCGGTCTGTTTTCCGCCCTTTCCATTTTGTTCTGGCGGGCACTGCGCTCCTGCTGGAAGGGCAGCGAGCCGCTGTTCCGCTGGGGACTGAACGTCTGGAGCCGGATGCTCCACAAGTTTGAAGGCTGGCTGATTGAAGAAGGGCATCACAGCAAGCGCAAAGAAAAGCCTGCTGCAAAAGCATCTCCTGCACAACCGTCTGAAAAGCAGGTAAAGCTGCTGCCGACCGCACTGCCGTCGCCGCTGGAGGAACAGGGGAATGCGGCTGATGCAAATGGAAAGGAAGGGTGCTAAATGAAAAAATCTCTCATAGCAGCTGTGAGCTGTTTTGTGGTAGGAGTGGTCGGCCTGACCTGCACCCTGCCGATGGCGGCACAGGAAGGTGTCAGCTTGTATAACGATGTGGTCAGCAACCTGGAAGAAAATTTGCAAAAGCAGGACCTGCCGCAGGAGATTACCTCCCTTCGGGTCATCCATCTCACTGATTATGGATACGGAAAGCGTTTTATCGAGGTTCGTCAGTCGCCGGATGCGCAGATTCATCTCTACACTGCCGACGGAGATACGGCTCAAGTCACCACCGAAGGGCAGTCGGCAGTCATCCGTCTACAGGAGCAGGAGACACTGGAAGGACAGCAGCTTCACTTTTCCAGGGAAGGCTTGCTCAATCTTCTCCGCGAGGAAATGCGCAGCCATCACACCATCATCATCGAGGTTCCTAAAACTGTTTCCATCACCAGCGGCAGCCAGGACGGTGTCTACTTCGATGTGGGCGGCGGAGTCGAGTTCGTAAACTTTGCGCAGATTCGGGAGTACGGCTACCTGCCCACCGAGGAGGAAACACTGAAAAACCAGTACGAGGAGCAGCAGGTGCAGCTGGAGATGTTGCAGCAAGAACTTCAGCAGTCCCAGATGGAAAATGAACTGCTGAAAGAACAGCTGATGCAGCAGGAATATGCAGCTGACGATGAGCAGCAGACGACCGCAGAGGAAAGCATTGCAACCGAAGGAATCAGCGTGGCACCGTCGGACATTTTGCAGCTGGAAAGACAGATGGAAAAAGACCGAGAGACTTTTCAAAAATATGCGATGAGTAAGGAATCTTATTTAACCGCCCTGTGGGACAACAGCCAGAAGATAACAGCCTACCGAGAGAAACAACTTTTGGATGCAGGTCGCGATGACCTGCTGCCGTTGATGGAAGAACTGGAAGCAAACCTATACCAGTACAACGAGGTGGATGCAGAGCTGTTAAGCTCTCAGCACGACTTCCAGGATGGAACGATCACCCAGCAGCAGTATAACAGCGTGGTACAGGCGTATGAGCAGCTGCTCAAAGAGCTGGATGAGGAAATCGACCAGCTCAAGGCAAAGCTGGCAGAGGAAGGCTACTACTGGGAAGGTGCGGTCCTCTTAAACAACTAAGACATCCTGTTATTTGATTCATCCATAAAAAACCAGCCGAGGGAAATTTCCCTCGGCTGGTTTTTTTATGTATTGTATGAAGCTTTTTCAGAAGATTTCTGTTTTAGAAGGATTTGATCTTTTCGTCGTTCAGGCGTTTGATGATTTCAACAGCCAGTTTTACGCTGTTCTGGTAGTCTTCCAGAGCGGCAAAACCGTGATGAGAATGGATGTAACGAACCGGAACACCGATGACGATGACCGGAACACCCCCGTTGGAGGTGTGGATTGGACCACCGTTGGTGCCGCCGCCGGAACGAACCGATTCCTGAACCGGGATGCCCAGTTCTCTGCCAAGCTCCAGAGAGAATCTCTGGAAACGTGGGTTGGTCACCATCGAACGGTCGAAGTGGCGCAGCATTGGACCTTTTTTCATTGCGGTCTGGATGAAGTAGTCCGGGGTGAAGGTGTCGTCTGCCGGGCAGCCTTCAAAACAGATTGCGATGTCCGGTTTTACTACGTCGCGGGTAACGAATGCGCCGCGTTCACCGATTTCTTCCTGAGAGGAAAGAACGCCGACAACGTCCACATCCAGGTTTTCGTTCTTCAGGTCCTTCATGGTTTCCAGAACAGCAGCGCAGCCGACACGGTTGTCGAATGCTTTGCCCAGCATGACACCGGTGGTTTCGTTGTACTCAAAGGTAACGTCTGGAACAACCGGTGCGCCGATGTGGATGTTGAATACCTTTTCGGTTTCCTCTTTGGAGGTGGAGCCGATGTCGATGACCATATCAGCGATGGTTGGGCAGGCATTTTTGTTGTCGCCGGACAGGAAGTGTACCGGTGTGCTTGCAACGATACCGGATACCCATTTGCCGTCATAGGTCTGAACCTTTACCTTATGAGCCGGAACGGTGTAGCTCGACCAGCCGCCCAGAGGCAGGAAACGCAGAGTGCCGTTTGGTTTGATTGCCTGAACAACAAAGCTGCATTCGTCGCTGTGAGCGTCTACCATAACAACCGGTTTTTTGCCGGTGTTTTTATGAGCGTCAATATAAACGTTGAGGTTGCAGTCGTGTCTGGCAGCACCCAGGTCTTCGTCCTGTGCATATTTTTCTGCGATTTCTACCACTTCGTCCTCAAAGCCGCACGCACCGTATGCGTTGGAAAGAGCTTCGATCAGTTTCAAAGAATTCATAGCAGATAGCCTCCCTTTGTAACAGATAAATTCTGGTGAATAGTAAAAGCGTTTTAGAATATTGACCTTACAAAGTAATGTAAATACTTCAATATTTGAGGATAGTATAGCACAACAAGCGGGATCATGCAACAATGGGAATTAAAAGAAAAAGTGAAAAAATCAAGAAAAACCCTAGTCAATCTGTATGATAATGACCTCTAAAACTGGTATAAACATCAGATTTCCGTTTATTTCTGCGGCGATTTTAGCAAAAATAAAGGCTGCAAAACGTCAAAAGGCATAAAAATCAAAAACTTTTTTCAAGCAGAACCGAGGGGTGCAGGGAAGAGAAACATTCTGCTCAATCAAAGAAAAAAAGTTTTGTAGATTAAAACAAATCTTACAGAAATATTTCAGATGATGATTGACAATTTGTATAAAATATAATAAGATAGGCTCAAGAAACTTTATAAAAAGGAAGGGATTCTCTTTGAACCAGAAACTGAAGACCTCGCAAATTATTTATGTTTCCTTTATGCTGTTTTCCATTTTCTTTGGCGCAGGCAATATGATTTTTCCGCCGGCGCTGGGACAACAGGCGGGAACACAGGCTCCATGGGCGCTGCTGGGATTTATCATCACCGATGCCGGACTTGCCGTTTTAGGTATCCTGGCGGTGGTCATGGCAGGAAGCAGCATGGACAGCCTGGTCGGGAAGGCTGGCAGAAAGGTAGGCATATTGCTTACAGCAATCATCTACCTGCTGTTGGGTCCTTTTTTTGCGCTTCCTCGCACCGGAGCCGTTTCCTTTGAGATTGGTGTGGTTCCGTTTTTGCCGGAAGGCAGCTCCCATTTTGTTCCGATGCTGCTTTATACGGCTATATTCTTTGGAATCACCTATTTCTTTTCCCTCAAGCCTGCCAAGGTGGTGGATGTTGTCGGAAAATTTATGACGCCGGTGCTGCTGCTTTCCATCGGTGTGATTTTTGTGGCAGCTGTTTTCAATCCGCTGGGAGCGGTACAGGATACCGCCATCGTCTATGAAAACGGACCGTTCATCGAGGGATTGCTGCAGGGCTACCTTGCACTGGACGGATTTGCGGCGCTGGTGTTTGCCATCATCGTCATCGACGTTTTCCGCGACAAGGGTGTGACCGATCACAAGCAGGTGGTCCAATATACCGCCAAAGTCGGTATCGTGGCAGTGGTGCTGCTGTGCTTGGTTTATGGTGCGCTGTGCTTTGTGGGCAGCCAGACTTCCGGTATGGAAGCGTTTGCCAACGGCGGCGTTCTGCTCAACTATGCAGTATACAGCCTGTTTGGAAAATGGGGAAATGTCATCTTAGGCATCGCCATGATTCTGGCGTGTATGACCACCTCCATCGGTCTGACAACCGCTTTGGGAGATTATTTCACCAAACTGTTTCCTAAGATTTCTCATCGTTTAGTGGTCACGGTGGTCACCCTGTTTACCTGGTTTGTTTCCAATGTGGGACTGGATACCCTGCTGGATACCGTGCTGCCGCTGCTGGTGGTGCTGTATCCTCTGGTGATTGTACTGGTGCTGCTCTCCTTCTTTGACCGTTTTTGGAAAGGTCGCACCGAGGTGTATGCTTTTAGTATGCTGTTTTCTCTCTTCTTTTCCATCTTTGACGGCTGCAAAACAGCGGGCATTTCGCTGGGTGGTCTGACCGAAAAGGTGATGCAGCTGCCGCTGGCTTCACTGGGCATTGGTTGGGTGTTGCCGGCGTTGGTTGGATTTTTGATTGGAATCAGTCCAATCGGCAGAAAAATCGGGGAATGTGTCCGAAATAGATAGACAAAATCCATAGGGAGGTAATCGTTTTGCAAGAAAAACAAAGGGAAGAAAAAATCAAACGCTGGTTTGATATGTGGCTGACAGGAGAACGTCAGGAGCTATCCAGGCTGTTTGATAAAAATGTATATTACAGCGAAAGCTGGGGACCGGAATATCACGGAATTGCGCAGCTGGAGCATTGGTTCGACGACTGGACCCAACAGGGCAAGGTGGAGCAATGGAAAATACAAGCCTTTTACCATCAAAACCAAAATACCGTGGTGGAATGGAATTTCCGCTGTACCTTTGCAGGCAAGGTGCAGCAGTTTGATGGGGTGACCATCGTCGACTGGAGTTCCGACGAAAAGATATTCTCCCTGCGGGAATTTGGTTCCGTCAGTGCGCACACATTGCCTTACGGCGTATAAAGTTGAAAAGGAGGAAAAACGATGCTTACCTTTAAACAGGTTGGAAAAACGAACACCGATGTGACCCTCAAGCTGGCAATCCAGACCGCCCTCGAGCGGGAGATGGACCTTGTGGTGGCAACCACCAAGGGTGACACTGCGTTAAGAGCAGCAGAGCTTGCCAGGGAAATGGGATTTTCCGGTAAGCTGGTTGCGGTCAGCTGTGCGTATGGAGCAAAGGCAGTAAATGAAAACAGCCTTTCCGACGAGATGCGCGGCAAGCTGCATCAGCAGGGTGTGACGGTGGTGACGGCTGCGCACGCACTCAGCGGAGCGGAGCGCGGAATCAGCAAGGCGTTCGGCGGCGTGTATCCGGTGGAAATTATGGCTGCGACCCTGCGGATGTTTGGACAGGGTGTCAAGGTCTGTGTGGAGATTGCGCTGATGGCAGCCGACTGCGGAGCGATTCGGGCAAAACAGCCGGTGATGGTGGTCGGTGGCACCGGCGGCGGAGCCGATACCGCCTGTGTCATCACCCCTTCCTATACCGCCTCCCTGCTGGAGACAAAGGTAAATGAAATCCTCTGTAAACCGGCGCTGTTGCCGCAGGAAGAAACCGCAGAGTAAAAATCGATCAACAAAAAAGCTCTCCGAAGGGGGCGGTGACTTAAGAAAACATTGAAGCAAAAGACGGTTTAGCTTGAC